>ERZ1027264.782-NODE-782-length-19973-cov-44.407822_pt1 | contig 19973 bp, 18 predicted proteins | sample MGYA00519258_ERZ1027264 | MGnify/ENA primary metagenome ERZ1027264 (study PRJEB26926, sample SAMN06164692) | human gut metagenome | biome: ENVO:00009003; feature: ENVO:2100002; material: ENVO:00002003 | host: Homo sapiens | place: USA | collected 2012 ...
TTAAAATCTGAAGTGAGCGAATGCACGGTTAGCTTCAGCCATACGGTGCATATCTTCTTTTCTCTTGAATGCTCCGCCCTGGTTATTGAAAGCATCTACAATCTCTGCAGACAACTTGTCAGCCATAGTCTTACCTCCACGTTTACGAGCGAAGATAATAAGGTTCTTCATAGAAATTGACTCTTTACGATCCGGGCGGATTTCAGTAGGGACTTGGAATGTAGCACCACCTACACGGCGTGACTTAACTTCGACTTGAGGAGTAATGTTATCAAGCGCAGCTTTCCAAATTTCGAGAGCGGACTTTTCCTCGTTAGGCAATTTGCCCTTAACGGTTTCCAAAGCGGAATAGAAAATTTCGAAGGCAGTATTTTTCTTGCCATCATACATCAAATGGTTAACGAATCTCGTAACCTTTACATCACCGAAAACAGGATCCGGAAGGATCTGTCTTTTCTTTGGTTTTGCTTTTCTCATTTTGTTTTCAAAAATTTGTTCTTGTCGTTGGTTGCCTTTAATTTGTCTTCAACGGTTCCGCTGAACCATTTACTCAACCTATAGCCTATCCAAATAACTCAAACCAGCTTTAATACTTAAATTTAAATTCTCAGTTTGAAGGGATGTAACTAATTACTTCTTCTTTCCTTTAGCTGCAGCTGCTGCCTGCCCCGGTTTCGGACGCTTAGCACCGTATTTGGAACGTCTTTGGGTACGGTTGGCAACGCCTGCGGTATCCAAAGTACCACGAACGATGTGATAACGTACACCCGGAAGGTCTTTCACACGACCGCCGCGTACCAATACGATTGAGTGTTCCTGCAAGTTGTGACCTTCTCCCGGAATGTAAGAGTTCACCTCTTTACCGTTGGTCAAACGTACACGAGCTACTTTACGCATAGCTGAATTCGGTTTCTTCGGAGTGGTAGTGTACACTCTCACGCAAACGCCACGTCTTTGAGGACAAGAATCCAAGGCGGGAGACTTACTTTTCTCTACCAAAACCTCGCGTCCTTTTCTTACTAATTGCTGAATTGTAGGCATTTTAATTGTTTTTAGTTATATATTATTGTTTATATTAATTCAAAACTATACACTTTTGGGCTGCAAAGATACTAATAAGTTTTGAATAATCAATGCACTACAAGTTTTTTTTTGATTTTATGCTTCCCCCTTGATGTTGGGCAGCGGCGGGAGGGGCTGTTCGTCCGGCATGCGAATGGGGCCAAAAGCGCGTTCATATTTGCCTATGTTCTCTTCGAGCGCGCGCAGCAGGCGTTTGGCGTGTTCGGGCGCCAGCACAATGCGCGACTGCACTCCGGCTTTGGGCATCCCCGGCATCACCCGCACAAAATCCACGATAAACTCCGAGCTGGAGTGGGTGATAATGGCAAGATTGGCATACGTGCCTTGCGCTACTTCCTCTTTCAGTTCAATCTGCAATTGTCCGTTATTATTCTCCTGATTTTCCATAATTGTTTATACATCATTATTATTTATATAGATAGGGGCAAATATACTTCTTTTCATCGGGAACACACAACATACTCCGGTGTAAAAAAAGCCACTGCCCCCCATAAAGCACAAAAAAAGTTCCGCCCCTGCAAGCCGGCCGGCCTGCAAGGGCGAAATCTTTACACAGCCGCAGTGCCGTCCACCGCCAGCCGCCTGTCGCAATTCTCCCGCATGCAGCGGCAAGTCAACGCTTTCGCCAGCTCCGCTTTCAGCGAGAAGATTTCGGTGTGCATCTCCTTCACGCGTGCACTCAGCCCGAAGTAGTCCTGCAACACCTTTTCCAGCTGCCCGACGAGGAATCCGTACTGTTCCCTCACCAGCTCGCTGAACTCTTTCATCTTCTCCACTTTCTTCTTGCTCCGTTTGGAGAGGAACGGGAGGAACGCCAGCAGGCATTCCAGCATTTTTTCAATAATCGCTTTCATCTTTCACTCCTTTCTTTTTGTTCATACCACAGATACAGATCATCCCAACGGATCCTGTTCCTCGCCGCCGCCCGGCACGCTGCCGCCTGCATCCTCCTCTTCTTTCTGCCCGTTCAGGTAGGTTTGCAGATCCACGAACTCCATTGCGTCTTCGGCGCGTGTAGAGGCCAAATCGGGGCGCACGCCGGTCGAAGGGCGGAAGTTGATGCGCACTGTCCGTATCTTCTTTGCCGTACAGTCCTTCTCCGTTTCCGAGCCCTCGGTACGCGCCGAGAGGCTGAACACCCCGAAATCGCGGATGTTCACCGAATGTCCGTTGTACAGGTTCTTGCGCATGCACTCCACGAAGTTGGCAATCACGCTGAGAATATCACCTTTGGAGAGCGAACTGTTCTCTTTCATCTGGTACGCAATCTTGTCGATGCCCACGCTCTGTCCCAAGGTGAGCAGTTGCGGGTAATACTTCGCCGCTGCCGTTTGGTCTGCCACATTCTTACGCAATGCTTTTTTAAATACAATAGCCATACCCTTGTCTCCTTTTTACTTTTTTTTAAGTGAATATTGTCTTTGGTTTCTCCACCATCCCGGCTACCGGTTCTGCCGGATTGGTGAAACAAAGATAACACCGAGCGGAGGCAACACCGACCGCCGGGCGCCGCCGAACGTCGCCCATGTATCCGGATGTATTTATAAAGTCCTTAGATGCAAGAAGGGGCCATCCTCTTTCGGACAGCCCCCAAGCACAACTGATTGTCACAGATTACCACATCTGCTGCTACGAGACGGATGCACAAGCATCCGACCGCACATCGTTTATTCCAACTGGTTATTTCATTTATTCATGCCAGGTGACAGTTCCACATTGAGCATTGCCATTCCCGGCACCAACTTTTGTATATCCTTTCATTCTTCCCAAAAATTCTTCTTTAGTATCTCCTTGCTTCAGAGTAATAGTTATATTGCCGCACTTTCCTCCTACCCCGCTGCCAATCCCGGCTCCCCCTGCGGTTCCGGTCGAAGTTATCATTGCATTTTTAATGGTAATGTTGCCGCACTGCGCTCCTCCTCCACGCGCGCCAATACCTGCCGGATCAGCTCCATTCGCTTGTGCTATAACCGTACAATCTTCAATATTAATATGCCAGCCACCGGTACTATTATATATCGCACCTATTCCACACCCTTGATCCCCTCCTATTGCTGTCAGTGTCCCGGAACCTACAATCTTAATGCTTCCACTTGTAAGATAGTCTCCCACTTGAATGCCCGAAGCACCAAAACCAGTACTTTTCAAGGTGTTACTATTTACTACCCTAACTGTAGGGTTACCATTTTCAATATTCAATGCTATATCGGCAGACACATTTAAGCCATCAATATATATGGTTGGAGCGCCATTTCTAACGGTGATACCATTACCGGTAACCCCGGAACTTTGTGTAACATAATAAGTTCTGTCATTATTAATAACTAGAGGACCTGTTGATAAATCCCACAAGACTTTCCCTGTACTATCTGTAAAATATATTACACGAAAAGTATATAGTGTTCCCTCCTGCAAGTTGTCATCTACATTGAACACTACCTCAAAACCTCTCCCGCCTTTCTTACCTGTCACTTTCAGTTGCGTTTGTCCCGGCACAATGCAAGCCCTCCATGTCCACGCATCCACTTTATATGCCTTGATTGAGGAACTCCCCGTAACGGCACTTGTATTCAGTGATTGATTGAGAATGGTTACATCCGTTACATCTTCATTGAATGTAATATACGCATTTGTCATACGGTGAGCAAACCGCAGCATCAGTGCGCCATTACTGATTGTTCCGTCGGCTACAAGGGCATCGCTCTTATAGTAATTATCGCTGATGCTTTGGTCGGCTTCCACAAAAGCGGTGGAATAGACTCCGTCAGGCCGGTAAGGATAATAGGCTTTCACTTTCGAAGCAGAGTGCTCCCCGCAATAGATTTTTTTGTCTACCGCTACCAATGTCGAACCGCTTGCAGGGTATTCGTACCGCACGTTCTGATAGGCCGCACTACCATCCACCGACACACCGATTTGACAGCCGGGGTTGAATTTCGTATCGAGATCTCCGTCGCCTGCTCCGGTAAACGTGCTTCTGGACACCACGATGTCTACGAGAATATCCCCGTCGTCCTTGCCGGTGTCGTCCGGCAGGAACGGCTGCCCGTCGCGCGAACAGGCGGCAAGCAGCAGGAGTGCGAAACAGAAACTGAAAAATCTAAAGATTGCGGTTTTCATACATGCGTCTTTTTTTATTGCAGGATTGCGTCAGAGTTGCTATCCTCCCCCGGTGCCCAAGGCGTAATATCGCTGCTGTCCACCACCAACTCCCGTTTCTTCACAGTGACAGTTACGGTATAGCATTTGCCGGCCGTCAGTTCCTTTTTCGACAGGATTCTGGCGCTCAGATAGCTGTCGCTGCCCGATGCAATCGTCAGAAAGACATCCGCAGAAGCCGTTTGGGGAGGAACGATTGCCACGAAAGACTGTTGGGTGGCAGTATTAGTAGTCTCCGTCTGGTTGGACAGGAGAAGGTCTACAACCTCGGCATCACCGGCAAGAGCCGCCACACCATTAGCCAGGCTGAACGTACCTTTGGCCTTCAGGCCTTTCAGCGTAGGCTCCATTGTGCCCAAGTCCTTCACAGAACTGCCGTCGGCCTTTAGCACAATAATAATTTTCGTCATGGAATGTGCAAACTGGAAATTCACATTGGGGCTGTTCTTGCTTCCGGCGGACTCCTTTCCTTCCCCATCCTTATCCGCAAACAGGAAGTCGAACTTCACCTGTCCTGCAAGGCTCTGGTCGGTGGCTTCGAAAGCGATTGTCCCTTCTTTCTTTCCTCCTGCGCCGTCCGTAATATCGGCATCCGCCGTATACGGATAGTACGCCCTGAAAGTCACCGTAGCATCTGCCGGATTTTTGAAGCGGAAAGCGGTAGTCCCGCCGTCCCAAACATTTGAGCTACGGGTGTATTTCAGGTTGACCGCGTTGTTGCTCTGCTCCACATCGTCTATCATCACCCCCTGCATTTCATCATTCAGCGAGAAGATACCGATGGCATCGTCCTCCGCCCATTGGTTGTCCGCCATACGTGTCTGCACGCGTCCGTCCAGATTGGTGGTGAATACTGCCGCCACGCCGTTGGCGTTGTCTGTCGGCTCATTGTCGTTACTGCAAGCACCGAGCAACAGCCCCGCAGCCAAAATCATAAATACGTTCGCTTTCATTGTTATTCGCTATTTTAAAAATGTTATTATCCATCCGTCTGTCCGTTTCACACAGCATCCCCCTCCTCGCTTCCGGAGGGCACCCAGTCGGTGATGTCCGCATCGGGCAGCGCATCGTTCATCAGCTCCAGCGTGGCGTCCAGCGTCATGGGGTCTGTTCCCCGGTTGAAGTCGGAGAGCGCCCCGGTCATGTCACGCGCCAGCGTCTGCCGCTGTCCGTCGGTGGCAATGAGCACGATGATGAACTCCTGCCGCACATCCGCAGCCGTACCCAGCAAGTTGAGCTCCGCCGTCAGCACATCGCCTTCGCGCACAAAGACAGGACGCACCGTAGCAGGATCGCCCTGCAGCTTCAAAGCAGCGATGTCCAATGCAGGGGCAATGCCGGTTATGGAGGCTTCGGTCCCTGCCAGAATGCCGGGGTTGCCGCCCGCCAGTTTCATCTTCAGCGTCAGGCGGCGGGTGAGCTGCTTCATCGGAAGAGTCACCGCAAGGGTGTCGTCCGCCGCAATGCCTATGGTTGCGGCATTGCCATAGAGCACTCCGGGTTGCGGAAGCAGCGTGCCGTCCGGCAGGGATGCCACGCCCACCCGGTTGTCCGCACGCTCCATGCCTTCGGGCAGGTTGAATACGGAGAGCGTATAGCTGCCGGGAGCAAAGACCTGCGGACAGGGGAAATCGGCCGCGGGAACGCTCGTGTGGTAGTCCTGCACCTTCATGTAGTAGTTGCCGGCATAGCCGGTGTGCAGCAGCAAGGCGCCTTCGGCGGGATGCGGCGTGTTGCAGAAAGTGTCGTCGCGCTCGCAGGCGGCAAACGCCACCCACAGGGCAAGCCACCCAAGACATGATTTTGAAAATATAGGGTTCTTCATAAGTTCATCGGTTACTGTTCGTTGTTTTCAGAAATCGTACAGCAGGGAAACGCCCAGCTGATTGATGCCCCAATAATCTTTCACGAGTTTTCCGCTTTTGTTGCGGAGGACGTTGACCGTCCCGATGCGGGTGTATTCGTCGTATTCGGCACGAGTATAGCCTGCGGCGGCATGGAAGTCGAAAGCCCAATGACGGGTGAGGGGCAGGCGGTAACCGCCCGTAATGCCTCCGCCCTGATAGTCGCCGGCCTTGCCCGTAGCATCCAGTTTGTAGTGGAAACCGCCCCGGTGGTACATGGCTCCCAGAAAGCCGCGGCGGCGGGTGCCGAGATAGCAGCGTGCTTCGGGGGAGATACGCCAGATTTTGTAGCGGCGTTGTTTCTCTTTCCAGCCCCAGTCGGCATAAGTGCCGTTCAGGAGAATGGCGATGCGGGCATCCGCCATGCGATATTCCAAACCGAAATCGGCGGTGAGGGTGGCAAGGCGCAAGAGGTTGGTGCGGAGCGCAAAGGCCGACCCGAAGTCGTGCCGTCCGTCTTTGTCCGGCTGCGAGCCAAGCGGCGACGCAGACAAGGAGGCTGCCGGAACAACCGCCGTATCCGCAGCGCAATGAGTGGTATCTATGTCATGGGGCATATTCTCCGTTTCGGAAACCGCGTCTGCATCATCCGCCTGCTCCGAAGCCTGCGGTGCGGCGGGAAGCCTCAGACGCACTTCCACATAATCGCCTTCCTGCACATGGTTGACGGTGCGGAAGCATGCTTCGTGCAAACCGCCCCGCAGTATCATTTCGCTCTTCACGCGGTTGCTGCGCTCGCGGGCAGTCTTGCAGTCGGGGCAAAAACCCTCCACAAATACCGGAATGTTGCCCGAAAGGATGTCTTCCCGATGCATGCCTATCAAGACCATAAGGCGCTCCAACGCTTGCCCGTTCCCCTTGTAGGGTACGTAGAACATACCTTTGCCCCGAACAAAACGAAAACAATACAGAGAATCGTCAGCAAGAGCGCCACTCGCCCTACTTTCTACAAAGCATGCCATAAACAGCAGTATTACAGCGAGTTGTTTCATGTGGTCTGTTTTTTAAACGTTCGTTTAAAGAACACCCTTTTCAGCATTCTGTCACGCATGCTGTCACCGGTTATTTGAAAAAGATTTTTTCACACTTCATAGACTGTTTAATCAATTGGTAATAAGGATTATAATTCTGTTTCAATAAATTATAATTAAAATATTTTGAATAAAATTTGCGGTTTTATCTTCATGTTCTTATCTTTGTGTTTTCAAACGAACGTTTAAAAAACACCCCACCCCATTTTTACCACTGCTCCTTCGACACCTCAAAGCAAGGGCATTGCTTCACCCATTCTTCGGGTTCAATCTCTCCGTTCCCGTTCAAGTCGGGGCTAAGGTCCCGATGTCCGCAGATGCGGCAGCCCGGATAGTCCAGCAGCAACGTGCGCACCAGCACGCGCAGCGAATGGCGCTGCCACCCGGTACGCGTATCGGCAGGCCTCCCTTTTTCGTCCAATCCGCCCTCATAGCAGATGCCGATGGAACGTGCGTTGCAGCCTCGTGCATGCGCCCCAATCCGCCCGACGGGGCGCATGGTTTTTATATCCCCGTTCTTGCGGATATAAAAGTGATAGCCGCATCCATTGAATCCCCGGCGGCGGTGGGCCGCCTCAAGGTCGTGCTCCGTAAAACAACGGTCGGCACGCGTGGCCGAACAGTGAATCACAATCAAATCAATTTCTCTACAAGCCATAGTCTACTCTCTCCTGCTTTTTCTTAAGTTAAACATCTGTCATTTCCTCACCCTGCAAAGATAGGGCATGCCGCCCGCAAGGCAGACCGCCCCGCGTCGCCGAGAGCCTTATTTGTATTTATTCATACTTTAATCACACAAAAAACTTGCATATCTCGCTAATAATCAGTATATTTACATAAACTTAAAAGCATACAAAAACATGAAAGAAGAAATGGAAAAAGACGAAAGATTCATCATCCGCACCTACGAGAAAGCAGAACTTGCACACCTCTACAACCCCAACATGCCCCTCGTCTCCGCCATGCGGAAGCTGCGTGCGTGGATACGGCGCAACCGCCAGCTCACCGACGCACTCACCGCAACCGGAGAGAACAAGCGCGACCACTCCTACACCCCCCGGCAAGTGTCACTCATCGTGGCGGTGCTGGGCGAACCCTGAAACAAGCCTCTTTTCGATAAAAAATCACCACATAAAACTGAAACAGTTCATGGCACAGCAAGTGAAACAGCTTACACGCTATCTCCCAACCCTTTACAGACAAAACTGGAACAGCAGGTGAAACACTTTGTGAAACCAATATAAAAGAAATAACCAAAATAGATACAGGTCCATTTTCTTGTTTTTTTTGATTCTTCCGAAAGCGCCGGATGCATAAAATCCCAACAAACCCGATTATCCCCGCAGGATACCGGAATTTCCCCTGAGGATGCAATCCAAATCCGCCCGCCGCATTTTTTTCAAAAAAAAGAAAGAAGAGAACCCCGTCCGGCGGAGCCCTCTTCTTTCATTATCAAAATCAGTGATTGTATCAGCGTTATATATTACTCTTCCGCTTTTTCATCGACAGCATAGTCGAGCACCGTCTTCTTGTTGGCAAGCATGCGGTCGTACTCTTCTTTTGAACCGACAATAATCTTTTCATACTCGCGCTGGCCTGTACCGGCAGGAATCAGGTGACCGCAAATCACGTTCTCCTTCATACCTTCCAGACGGTCCACCTTGCCGTTGATGGCAGCTTCGTTGAGCACCTTCGTCGTCTCCTGGAAGGAAGCGGCCGACATGAAGCTCGAAGTCTGCAAAGCAGCGCGGGTGATACCCTGAAGAATCTGCGTAGAAGTGGCGGGAACCGCATCACGCACTGCAACGGGTTTCAAGTCGCGGCGCTTCAGCATGGAGTTCTCATCACGCAGCTTGCGGGCAGTGACAATCTGTCCCGGCTGCAGGTTCTGGGAGTCTCCTGCATCTACCACCACCTTCTTGCCCCAGATGCGGTCGTTCTCTTCCATGAACTCCAGCTTGTCCACTACCTGCTGCTCAAGGAAGCGCGTATCGCCCGGCTCGTCGATTTCAACCTTACGCATCATCTGGCGAACGATGATTTCAAAGTGCTTGTCGTTGATCTTCACACCTTGCAGGCGGTAAACGTCCTGCACCTCGTTCACGATATATTCCTGTACGGCCGTAGGACCTTTAATGGCAAGGATGTCGGCAGGCGTAGTGGCTCCGTCGGACAACGGAGTACCGGCACGCACGTAGTCGTTTTCCTGCACCAGTATCTGCTTGGACAACGGCACGAGGTATTTCTTCACTTCCCCGGTCTTGGAGGTAACGATGATTTCACGATTACCGCGTTTCACCTTACCCATTGTAACCTCGCCATCAATTTCGGAAACCACAGCAGGGTTGGACGGGTTACGCGCCTCGAACAGCTCGGTGACACGAGGCAAACCACCGGTGATATCACCCGCCTTACCAACGGCACGCGGAATCTTCACGATTACTTCGCCGGCTTTCACCTTCTGGCCGTCTTCCACTACCACGTGACCACCCACAGGGAGGTTGTATGTACGGATCAGCTCGCCGTCCTCGGTCATGATATGCGCAGTAGGCACCTTCGTCTTGTCCTTGGACTCGATGATGATGATTTCGCGCAAACCGGTGGATTCGTCGGATTCCACTTTATAGGTGACGTTCTCGATGACGCCTTCAAACTCAATCTTACCCGTAGCTTCGGTGATGATGACCGCGTTGAACGGGTCCCAACGGGCAATGAGCTTTCCTTTTTCCACCACTTCACCGTCGGCTGCATAGAGCGTGGAACCGTAAGGCACGTTGTGCGTGGAGAGTATGATGCCCGTATTGACATCCACGAAACGCACTTCCGCCAGACGGCCCACCACCACCTTCGCAGGTTCGCCCGCTTCGTCGATGATGTCTACCGTACGGAGTTCCTCAAATTCCAGACGGGAAGGATTCTTAGCCACGATGCTTGCGTTGGCAGCGATGTTGGCTGCCGTACCACCGGCGTGGAACGTACGCAACGTCAACTGTGTACCCGGCTCACCGATGGACTGCGCGGCAATCACGCCCACAGCCTCACCCTTCTGAACCATACGGCTGGTGGCAAGGTTACGTCCGTAACATTTGGCACACACGCCCTTCTTGGATTCACAGGTCAATACGGAACGGATTTCAACACTCTCAATCGGAGAGTCCTCAATCTTCTGTGCAATGGCTTCGGTGATTTCCTCACCGCCCGCAACAAGCAGCTCGCCGGTTGTGGGATGAACAATATCATGTACGGATACACGTCCCAGGATACGTTCGTACAGCGTAGCGATGGTTTCATCGTTGTTCTTCAAAGCCGTACAAACCAGCCCGCGGAGTGTGCCGCAGTCTTCTTCATTGATAATCACATCGTGCGACACGTCCACCAGACGACGGGTGAGGTATCCGGCATCCGCCGTCTTCAAAGCGGTATCGGCAAGACCCTTACGGGCACCATGGGTGGAGATGAAGTACTCCAACACCGACAAACCTTCCTTAAAGTTGGAAAGAATCGGGTTCTCGATGATCTGACCGCCTTCGGCACCCGCCTTCTGAGGCTTCGCCATCAAACCACGCATACCTGAAAGCTGGCGGATCTGCTCCTTAGAACCACGAGCACCGGAATCCAACATCATATATACGGAGTTGAACCCTTGGTCGTCGCTCGAAATGGTTTTCATCAGGATGTTCGACAACTCGGAGTTTACGTGTGTCCAGATGTCGATCACCTGGTTGTAACGCTCGTTGTTGGTGATGAAACCCATGTTATAGTTGTTGATTACCTGCTCCACCTCTTCGTAACCTCTCTGCACCAGCGCTTCCTTCTCCTCAGGGATGATGATGTCACCCAAGTTGAACGAAAGACCGCCCTTGAAGGCCATCTGGTAACCGAGGTTCTTGATTCCGTCAAGGAATTCGGCTGCTTCTGCCACACCACAAACCTTGATTACGTGGCTGATGATGTCGCGAAGTGATTTCTTGGAGATAATCGTATTGATGTAACCTGCTTTGGCAGGAACAATTTCGTTTACAATGACACGTCCCACCGAAGTGTCGTGCATCATCTTGTCCACCACGTTGCCGTTTTCGTCAACGTCCTTCACGATGACGCTGATAGGCGCGTGAATGTCGCACTTGCCTTCGTTGTAGGCAATAAGCGCCTCTTCGGGACCGTAGAAAGTAAGGCCTTCGCCTTTGGCTCCCTTACGCAGCTTGGTGATGTAGTACAAACCGAGTACCATGTCCTGTGCAGGCACCGTAATAGGCGCACCGTTGGCAGGGTTCAAGATGTTATGCGACTGGAGCATCAGCATCTGTGCCTCCAGAATGGCTTCATTGCTCAAAGGCAAGTGAACGGCCATCTGGTCACCGTCGAAGTCGGCGTTGAATGCCGTACATGCCAACGGGTGGAGCTGGATTGCCTTGCCTTCGATCATCTTCGGCTGGAACGCCTGGATACCCAGACGGTGAAGCGTCGGGGCGCGGTTCAGCAACACCGGATGTCCCTTCATTACGTGTTCCAGAATGTCCCAGATGACAGGTTCCTTACGGTCCACAATCTTCTTGGCACTCTTCACCGTCTTCACGATGCCGCGCTCGATGAGCTTACGGATGATGAACGGCTTGTAGAGCTCGGCTGCCATGAGTTTAGGAATACCGCACTCGCCCATCTTCAACTCCGGACCCACAACGATTACGGAACGTGCGGAATAGTCGACACGCTTACCCAGCAAATTCTGACGGAAACGTCCCTGCTTACCTTTCAGGCTGTCCGAAAGTGACTTCAAAGGACGGTTGGCGTCAGTCTTCACTGCGCTCGACTTACGGGAGTTGTCGAACAATGAGTCGACAGATTCCTGCAACATACGCTTCTCATTACGCAGAATCACTTCGGGAGCCTTGATCTCAATCAGTCTCTTCAAGCGGTTGTTACGGATGATGACGCGACGGTAGAGGTCGTTCAGGTCGGAAGTGGCGAAACGGCCGCCGTCCAACGGAACCAACGGACGAAGCTCAGGCGGGATAACCGGCACAATGCGCACAATCATCCATTCGGGCTTGTTGCGTCCGCGTGACGCGCGGAAAGACTCAACAACCTGAAGACGCTTCAATGCCTCCGTCTTGCGCTGCTGTGAAGCATCGCTGCCTGCACGATTACGCAGTTCGTAAGACAATGAGTCGAGGTCGATGCGCGACAGCAGGTCATAAATGGCCTCCGCCCCCATCTTGGCAACGAACTTATTGGGGTCTGAATCTTCGAGGTACTGGTTGTCGCTTGGCAACTTTTCCAACAGATCCAGGTATTCTCCTTCTTCGAGCAGGTCGAACTGTGCTACCTCGCCTTCCAATATACCCGGCTGGATAACTACATAACGCTCGTAATAGATAATGGCATCGAGTTTCTTGGTGGGCAGGCCCAGCAAATAACCGATCTTATTGGGAAGCGAACGGAAATACCAGATGTGAGCCACCGGCACAACCAACTGGATGTGTCCCATACGCTCACGACGTACTTTCTTTTCTGTCACTTCCACACCACAACGGTCGCAGACAATGCCTTTGTAACGGATACGCTTGTACTTGCCGCAATGACATTCGTAGTCCTTGATAGGACCGAAAATGCGCTCGCAGAACAAACCGTCACGCTCCGGCTTATACGTACGATAGTTGATGGTTTCAGGCTTTAAAACTTCACCACTCGAATTCTCAAGGATTTCTTCGGGAGAAGCCAAACCGATAGAGATTTTCGAGAAATTACTCTTTATCTTGTTATCTTTTCTAAAAGCCATACTTTTATATATAATTGATAATTGAGAATTAAAAATTGAAAAATAAATGTTGATAAGTCGGGAACCGGAAACCGGGAAGCATCCGCTTCCCAATCCCCAATCCTCAAAATTTCAATTTATTCTAAGTTGATGCTTAAGCCCAAACCTCTCAACTCGTGCAGCAATACGTTCAGTGATTCGGGGATACCCGGAGCCGGCATCGGCTCGCCCTTAACGATTGCTTCGTAAGCCTTGGAGCGCCCTACGACATCATCAGACTTGATAGTCAGGATTTCCTGCAGGATGTGCGCCGCACCGAATGCCTCGAGCGCCCAAACCTCCATTTCTCCGAAACGCTGGCCACCGAACTGTGCCTTACCACCCAACGGCTGCTGCGTAATAAGTGAGTACGGACCGATGGAACGTGCGTGCATCTTGTCCTCAACCATGTGGCCGAGTTTCAACATGTAGGTCACACCCACCGTAGCCTGCTGCTCGAATGCCTCACCCGTACCACCGTCGTACAAAGTGGTCTTGCCGTAACGGGGAAGCCCTGCTTTGTCGGTCCACTCGTTCAGGTCGTCCAACGTGGCACCGTCGAAGATAGGAGTAGCAAACTTCACTCCCAGATTCTTACCGGCACGTCCCAAAACAGCCTCGAATATCTGACCGATGTTCATACGTGAAGGCACACCCAACGGGTTCAACACGATATCCACCGGAGTACCGTCAGCCAAGAACGGCATGTCTTCCTGACGCACCACGCGGGAAACGATACCCTTGTTACCATGACGTCCGGCCATCTTGTCACCGACACCGATCTTACGCTTCTTGGCAATGTAGACCTTAGCCATCTGGATGATGCCCGCAGGCAGCTCGTCACCGATAGTGATAGCGAATTTCTTACGCTTCAACTCTGCATCGAGCTCTTTATATTTCTTGATGAAGTTCATCACCAATGCACGTATCAGTCCGTTGGTGTGCTCGTCTTTTGTCCAGTTGCTCAACTGAATGGCAGTAAAGTCCATGTCGCTGAAATCGGAAGCGGAGAACTTGGCGCCCTTGCTGATCACTTCGGCTCCCATGTAGTCCTTCACGCCCTCCGACGTGTAGCGTTCGGTGAGCTTCAGGAGCTTGTTCACCAATATCTTCTTCAGGTCTGCCACCTTGCCGTCGAACTCGTCGTCAATCTTCGGCAGCAACGCTTTGTCCGCCAATTTGGAACTACGGGTCTTGATGACGCGGGAGAACAGACGCTTGCCGATAATCACACCCTTCAAAGAAGGAGAAGCTTTCAAGGAAGCATCCTTCACATCGCCTGCCTTGTCACCGAAGATAGCACGAAGCAACTTCTCTTCCGGAGAAGGATCGGACTCTCCCTTCGGAGTGATCTTACCAATCAGGATGTCACCCGGCTCGATACGTGCACCCACGCGGACAATACCGTTCTCGTCGAGGTCTTTGGTGGCTTCTTCGCTTACGTTAGGAATGTCGGAAGTCAACTCTTCCATACCACGCTTCGTCTCACGAACTTCCAAAGAGTACTCTTCGACGTGTACGGAAGTCAGAAGGTCTTCGCGCACCACGCGTTCGTTCAACACGATGGCATCCTCATAGTTGTATCCCTTCCAAGGCATGTATGCCACCAACAGGTTCTTACCCAAAGCAAGCTCGCCCTGCTCGGTTGAGTAACCCTCGGTAAGGATCTGCCCCTTCGTCACACGCTGACCTTTCTCGCAAATAGGACGGAGGTCGATTGTCATGTTCTGATTGGTGCGACGCCATTTGGGGATAGTATATTCTTTCAGTGCAGATTCGAAACTTACGAACTCTTCCTCTTCCGTACGGTCGTACAGAATACGGATAGTGGTAGCATCCACGAAGTCAACCACACCTTCACCCTCGGCAGTAATCTGCGTGCGTGAATCGCGTGCGAGCTGACGCTCGATACCTGTACCTACAATCGGAGCTTCACTCTTCAACAAAGGAACTGCCTGACGCATCATGTTAGATCCCATCAATGCGCGGTTGGCATCGTCATGCTCCAAGAACGGAATCAAAGATGCCGCAATAGAAGCAATCTGCTGGGGAGATACGTCCATCAATTCGACTTCATCAGGAGCAACAACCGGATAGTCGGCATCCTGACGGGATTTTACCCTGTCGCGAACGAAAGTTCCGTCATCGTTCAGCGGTGCATTGCCCTGAGCGATAATCTTTTCTTCTTCTTCCTCGGCTGTGAGGTAAACCAGACCTTCGTCCGAAAGGTCTACCTTTCCGTTGGCCACCTTGCGGTAGGGCGTCTCGATGAAACCAAGCTGGTTGATCTTGGCAAACACGCAAAGTGAAGAAATCAAACCGATGTTAGGACCTTCAGGAGTCTCGATCGGACAAAGACGACCGTAGTGGGTGTAGTGCACGTCACGCACCTCGAAACCGGCACGCTCACGCGACAAACCACCGGGACCCAGCGCAGACATACGGCGCTTGTGGGTAATCTCGGCAAGCGGGTTGGTCTGGTCCATGAACTGGGACAGGGCGTTCGTTCCGAAGAACGAGTTGATAACGGAAGATATTGTCTTGGCGTTGATCAGGTCGATCGGAGTGAATACCTCATTGTCACGAACGTTCATGCGCTCGCGGATGGTACGTGACATACGTGCCAGACCGATAGCGAACTGGTTGGACAACTGCTCGCCTACCGTACGTACGCGACGGTTGCTCAAGTGGTCAATATCATCGACATCCGCCTTCGAGTTAATCAACTCGATCAGATATTTGATAATCTCAATAATGTCTTCCTTCGTGAGGACGCGAACGTCCATGTCGGTCGTCAGGTTCAACTTCTTGTTGATACGATAACGGCCTACATCACCCAAGTCATATCTCTTTTCAGAGAAGAACAGGTTGTTGATAACCTCGCGTGCACTGGCATCATCGGCAGGATCTGCATTACGCAACTGGCGGTAGATGTAAAGCACTGCTTCCTTCTCCGAGTTACTCGGGTCTTTCTGAAGGGTGTTATATATGATAGAGTAGTCAGACTGGTTCGGCTCTTCCTTGTGTACGAGGATATTCTGAACACCTGACTCTAATATAATGTCAACATGCTCCGGCTCGATTATTGTCTCGCGGTCGATAACGACTTCGTTACGCTCGATGGAAACAACTTCACCGGTATCTTCGTCTACAAAATCCTCAATCCATGTTTTCAATACACGCGCCGCCAACTTACGACCTACAATCTTCTTGAGATTCGTCTTGTTCACCTTCACATCCTCTGCCAAGTTGAAGATTTCGAGAATGTCCTTGTCATTCTCAAAACCGATGGCTCTCAGCAATGTGGTTACCGGCAACTTCTTCTTACGGTCGATGTAGGCATACATGACATTGTTGATGTCGGTAGCAAACTCAATCCAAGAACCCTTGAAAGGGATGATACGGGCTGAGTACAACTTAGTACCGTTGGCATGTACGCTCTGACCGAAGAACACACCCGGCGAACGGTGAAGCTGTGACACAACAACACGCTCCGCACCGTTGATGACGAACGTAGCTTTGTCCGTCATATAAGGGATAGGGCCCAGGAACACATCCTGAATAACCGTATCAAAATCTTCGTGGTCGGGATCGGTACAGTATAATTTTAATTTTGCCTTTAAGGGTACACTATAAGTAAGCCCTCGCTCTATACATTCGTCTATGGTATAACGCGGCGGATCAATATAGTAGTCCAAAAACTCAAGAACAAAATTATTTCTTGTATCGGCAATGGGGAAGTTTTCAGCAAATACTTTATACAGTCCCTCGTTCTTACGTTTCTCGGGTGGGGTGTCCAGTTGTAAAAAGTCTTTGAATGACTTCAATTGTACTTCCAGGAAATCCGGGTATTCCAGCGGATTCTTAGTCGAAGCAAAATTAACTCTTTGATTTACAGTAGTTGAAGACATCTGTTAATGGATTTGTAGAACTTAATTTTAAATATATACACAAAAAGGTTAAGAACCCTCTTCAGAAGGGTTCTTAACCGAATTACCTGATTTACAGGCTAATGTTATTTAAGTTCAACTTCAGCTCCAGCTTCTTCCAATGTTTTCTTCAATGATTCTGCTTCGTCTTTAGCCAAACCTTCTTTTACTACGCTAGGAGCACCGTCTACCATGTCTTTAGCTTCCTTCAAACCAAGACCGCAAGCTTCCTTAACGGCTTTAACCACTTGAAGTTTAGCTGAGCCAGCGCTCTTCAATACTACATCGAAAGAAGTCTTTTCTTCAGCGGCAGCAGCACCACCAGCTGCAGGGCCAGCAGCAACAGCAACAGCTGCAGCAGCAGGTTCAATACCGTATTCTTCTTTCAGGATAGTTGCAAGTTCATTAACTTCTTTTACTGTCAAGTTAACTAATTGTTCTGCAAAAGCTTTCAAATCTGCCATTTTTGTATGATTTTAATTGTTTAAATACTAAAATAAATTGATGTTTTTTTGTTTCCGAAGTTACGCTTCGGGACGTTCACCGAGAGTCTTGAGAACTCCGTGAATGGTGTTACCACCTGATTGCAGAGCAGAAATAACATTCTTGGCCGGTGATTGCAGCAAGGCAACGATCTCAGCAATAACTTCATTCTTACTCTTGATACTTACGAGAGCATCCAACTGGTCAGCACCAACATAGAAGCTTTCTTCTGCATATGCAGCCTTCAATCCGGGAATACCGTTCTTAGCCTTATCTTTCAGCAATTTTGCAGGTGCGTTGGCTGTGTTGCAAAACATTACAGCGGTTGTACCCTTCATGCATCCGTAAAGCGGAGAATAATCCTCTTCCAGGCTTTCCAATGCCTTGTGAAGCAATGTGTTCTTAACTACCATCAATTTGATGTCAGCCTTGAAACATAATGCTCTCAACGCGCTTGTGTCAGCAGCGTTCATAGCAGTGGTATCTACCAAGTAGAAGTGACCGTATTCCTTAACTGTAGCAGCAATCTGCTCAATAATCGTACTTTTATCTTCCTTTCTCATTATTACTCCGTTTTATTAGATTTCTTCTACTGATTTCGGGTCAATCTTGATGCCCGCACTCATCGTGCTAGAAAGATAAATACTCTTAATATATGTACCCTTGGCTGCAGTCGGTTTCAATTTATTCAAAGTAGAGATGAATTCTTTCGCATTGTCGCGAATTTGATCAGCACTAAATGAAACTTTACCGATTGAAGTATGAACAATACCACTCTTGTCAACCTTGAAGTCGATCTTACCTTGTTTTACTTCTTTTACAGCTTTAGCAACATCCATAGTTACAGTGCCACTCTTCGGGTTCGGCATCAATCCACGAGGACCGAGTACACGACCGAGTGCACCAATCTTACCCATGATAGACGGCATAGTGATGATTACATCAATATCAGTCCATCCACCTTTGATCTTTTCAATATATTCGTCAAGACCAACATAGTCAGCTCCGGCTTCTTTTGCAGCAGCTTCAGCATCCGGTGTACAAAGCACCAAAACGCGTGTAACTTTACCAGTGCCATGAGGAAGTGATACAACACCTCTCACCATCTGGTTAGCCTTACGCGGGTCAACGCCCAAACGTACGTCGATATCCAGAGAAGCGTCAAACTTAGTAAAAGAGATTTCCTTTACCAACTGAGCAGCTTCCTTGAGAGAGTATGCTTTCCCTGCTTCAATTTTTTCTGCAGCCAACTTTTGATTTTTTGTCAGTTTACTCATTCTAATTGAAGTTTATTAGTTATTAACCGGGAACTCCCCTTTTACAGCGATACCCATACTACGAGCTGTACCGGCAACCATCTTCATGGCAGCCTCGACAGTGAAACAGTTTAAGTCAACCATCTTGTCCTGAGCAATCGTACGAACCTGTTCCCAAGTAATCTCGGCAACTTTCTTACGGTTAGGCTCAGCAGAACCACTCTTTACCTTAGCCACTTCAAGCAATTGAATAGCAACGGGAGGAGTCTTGATTACAAAATCGAAAGACTTATCTGCGTAGTAAGTGATAATCACAGGAAGAATCTTTCCTGCTTTGTCTTGGGTTCTGGCGTTGAATTGCTTGCAAAACTCCATGATGTTGATTCCCTTAGAACCCAGAGCAGGTCCAACGGGAGGTGATGGATTTGCCGCGCCTCCTTTAATCTGTAATTTGATTAGTCCAGCAACTTCTTTAGCCATTTTTTAATTGATTTATATATAAACATTAATAAAGAACATTACAGCGTAACACCTGTACTATTCTTTTTCTACTTGCATAAAGCCCAATTCGAGCGGAGTTTTCCGACCGAATATCTTTACCATGACCTTCAGCTTCTTCTTCTCGGTGTTCACTTCTTCAATGATTCCACTGAATCCACTGAACGGACCGTAATTCACCTTTACAGTCTCGCCGACTACATACGGGATATTCAGCTCTTCGCCGGCATCCTGCAATTCATCGACTGTACCAAGTATACGATTCACTTCCGACTGTCTCAGAGGAACGGGTTTTTCCGATCCACCCAAGAACCCTATCACATTAGGAGTATTTCTCAGATGGTGAGCAACCTCACCTACCAAAGCAGCCTCCACCAAAACGTAACCAGGGAGATAACTTCTCTCTTTCACAATTTTCTTACCATTGCGAACCTGATATACCTTTTCGGTAGGAATCAATACCTGAGACACATAATCACCAAGGTCGCTGTTTTTAATGTCAGCTTCAAGGTATTCCTTTACCTTAGCTTCTTTTCCGCTAATAGCACGCAGAACGTACCATTTCTTTTCAATCTCAGACATTTCTCCTTCTTTTTAATGTGGATAAACAAATTCCATTAAATGTTGGAAACAGAAGTCCATCGCAAACACTACCAATGCAATAAGCAGGGAAGCATATAAAACAACTACTGCACTGTTAGTAAGTTCAGAATACGTAGGCCACGACACTTTATGAACAAGTTCGTCGTAAGTTTCTTTAAAATAAGCTACTATCTTCTTCATTTCAATAATATTAGCACGGGAGGAGAGGCTCGAACTCCCGACACCCGGTT
>ERZ1027264.790-NODE-790-length-19798-cov-8.673099_pt1 | contig 19798 bp, 14 predicted proteins | sample MGYA00519258_ERZ1027264 | MGnify/ENA primary metagenome ERZ1027264 (study PRJEB26926, sample SAMN06164692) | human gut metagenome | biome: ENVO:00009003; feature: ENVO:2100002; material: ENVO:00002003 | host: Homo sapiens | place: USA | collected 2012 ...
TGCTGGCGGTGGAGGCAGATTATGCAGCCAGAGAAGCCCAGTTGCAGGAGGAAATCGACAACATTGAAAGCAGTCACCCAGGGTATGACGAGTATCGCTATGACCTTGGTATGATCGGCCATGACCCTCATGAGCTGGCAGCATTTCTCTCTGCCGTCTTGCAAGGCTACACCCGGCAGAGCGCTCAGGCAGAGCTGGCGCGTGTGTTTGCAGCACAGTATCAGCTGACGCTTACTGAGGAAGTGGAGATTCGCTACCGCACGGAGACCTCCACCGACCCGGAGACCGGTGAGACCACCTCAGAAGAAGTTCCCTATGAGTATTACATTTTGAATGTGAAACTCACCAGCAAGCCCATTTCCGCTGTGGTGTCGGAACTTCTGACCCCGGAGCAGATGAAAATGTATCAGGTTTACCGGCAGACCATGGGCAATAAGCCGCTGTTGTTTGGCGGTGGTTCCCCTGACATGAGCAATTCCGAGGACTTGACCGGTGTGCAGTTTGTAAATGGAACCCGTCCCGGAAATCCGCAGTTGGTGGAGCTGGCCAAGCGTCAGGTCGGCAATGTGGGCGGCTATCCTTATTGGAGCTGGTATGGCTTTGACAGCCGCGTGGAGTGGTGCGCCTGCTTCGTATCCTGGTGCTATAACCAGGCAGGAAAAAGTGAACCGCGCTTTGCAGGCTGTGAGTGGCAGGGCGTTCCGTGGTTCCAGTCTCATGGACAGTGGGGCGCAAGAGGCTATAACAATCTGGCTCCCGGAGATGCAATTTTCTTTGACTGGGATTTGGATGGGACAGCAGACCATGTGGGTATCGTGATCGGTACGGATGGCAGCCGTGTTTATACCGTGGAGGGAAATTCCGGCGATGCCTGCAAGATCAAAAGTTATGACCTGAATTATCAAAGTATTAAGGGCTACGGCCTGATGAACTGGTAACAGACTTTGTGGAAAGGAGTGAATGGTTATGGCAAAAAACAAAATTGAACGTATCGACCAGGAAATTGAGAAAACCCGTGAGAAGATTGCGGAATATCAGGAAAAGCTCAAGACCCTGGAAGCACAGAAAACGGAGGCAGAGAATCTGGAAATCGTTCAGATGGTTCGTGCGTTACGCATGACTCCAGCACAGCTGAACGCTATGCTTTCCGGTGGAATGAACCACGGCAGAGATACAGCACTGTCGGAATCAAATAATCAGGAGGTTACCGCTTATGAAGAATAAAAGAATTTGCAAAACACTTTCCGCCCTTTGCCTGACAATGGTTGTGGCATTTGGCTTTACGATCCCTGCTTTCGCACAGGGGTCAGAACAGGCTCCGGCGGCACCGGCAGAGGATTCTACCAATGACAGCAATGTGATTGTGGAAGAAACAGAACCGGCACCGGCACTTACACCGGAGGGGAATGCGGCATTGGTGGATGATTTTGGAGGCAATAAGCAGCTTATTACTGTTACGACCAAAGCTGGAAATTACTTTTACATCCTGATTGACAGGGCGAATGAGGACAAGGAGACTGCTGTTCACTTTCTGAATCAGGTGGACGATGCAGACCTTGCGGCGCTGATGGAAGATGGAAAAGCAAAAGAGGAGCCGCCTGCGGTATGCAGCTGCACGACAAAATGTGAAGCAGGGGCAGTCAATACGGCTTGTCCGGTCTGTGCAACTGATAAGAGTAAATGTACGGGCAAAGCACCGGAACCTCCGGCAGAAATATCGGAGCCGGAAAAGGAGAAGCCTGCCGGACTGAATCCGGCTGCGCTGGTCCTTTTACTGGCTCTGCTTGGTGGCGGTGGCGTATTTGCCTATTTGAAGCTCGTTAAGAACAAGCCTAAGACCAAGGGCAATGACAGTCTGGACGATTATGATTATGGCGAGGAAGATTCCGAGGAATGGGAAACCGAGGATGAGGAGTCGGACGAGCCTGACGCTGACGGGGGCAGCGCAGAAAATGATGACGAGGACAGCATGAAATGACCCGTTTCACAGACAGTCCCTATGAACGCATGATGACACGCAGGCCGGAGGGCGGGAAGGAAACTTCCCGTCCTCCCTCTTTGCCCCAAAGCCACCCCTGTTATGGCTGCGGGAATTATGGAAGTCCCTGCGTAGGCGTCTGCCACCGGGAAATGGAACGATGGCTCAAAGAAAGGAAACGAAAAAAATGAGTGTTCTGATTATATTTATCAAGCTGATTGTTGTTTTTGACCTGCTGGTGATCGCCGTGTATTTTGGCGGAGACATTCTTTCTACCATGTTAAACAAACTTCGGAGAAAAGCAAAACAGGAAGATTCCTTTGACTTTTCTCAGGATGCCGTGATGGTTTCATTATCCATAGATTCTGTCCGTCAGCTTTATTCCGGTGACGCGGCAGATTTTGTGGAAGATAAGATTCTGCCAAATGCGGAGAAAACGATGGCTGTTTTGACGGATCAGGAACAGACAGCAGCCCGTCTGCTCCTATCTGCCCTGATCGGTTTTCTTGCAGCAGAAGCTCCTATGGATGAACAGAGCTTTCCTATGGTAATGGAACTTCTGAACTGTATGGAGGGTGAAAAAGAGGATGGTTGTCAGGATGCAGTAGAAAGTTTGCTTGAAGATGCTGTCCGCAATACCCACCGCCATGAAGAATATTACAGCAATTATCAACGCTACCAGCTGATGCAAGTGGATAAAACCCGTGTCATTTTGGCTTGCCGCATCATCATCAATGACCTGCTGGGAAAACTGTACCGCTATGACTACCGGTTCGGTTATAACCTGCTGCTGGATGAGGAAAACAGCATAGAGAAAAAACTGCACACGCCTGTGCTGGAAGAATGGGAGGATGAAGAAGATGAGATATAAATTGGTGATTGCTGAAAAACCGTCGGTTGCCCAGAGTTTGGCTGCGGTGATCGGTGCAACTGCCCGTAAGGACGGGTATCTGGAGGGCAATGGCTGGCGTGTCAGCTGGTGCGTGGGGCATCTGGCCGGGCTTGCAGATGCAGACAGCTATGACCCCAAGTACGCCAAGTGGCGATATGATGACCTGCCTATTCTGCCGGAGCATTGGCAGATGGTGGTGGGAAAGGATAAGAAAAAGCAGTTTGATATTCTCAAAAAGCTGATGAACGCCCCGGATGTGACGGAGGTGGTAAATGCCTGTGACGCGGGGCGCGAAGGAGAACTGATTTTCCGGCTTGTCTACCAGCAGACCGGGTGCAAAAAGCTCTTTTCTCGCCTGTGGCTTTCCAGCATGGAAGATTCTGCAATCCGGGAGGGCTTTGCGAACCTGAAACCGTCAACTGAATATGATGCCTTGTATCAGGCTGCACTTTGCCGGGAACGTGCCGACTGGATGGTCGGCATTAACTGTTCCCGGCTTTTTTCGTGTCTGTACGGTCAGCCGCTTGCTGTTGGGCGTGTTATGACCCCGGTTCTGGCTATGACAGTAGTTCGGGAGGCTGCAATCGCCGCCTTTGTGCCGCAGAAGTTCTACACCGTAGAACTGGAACTGACCAGCGGATGCACAGCATCCAGCCGCCGCATTTCTGAAAAAGATGCGGCTGAAAATTTGCTTGCGGAGTGCCGAAAGGAGATGATTTCCACGATTCAGAAAGTGGCCCGCAAGGAAAAGTCCGAAAACCCGCCCCTGCTCTATGACCTGACAACGCTCCAGCGAGATGCAAACCGTCTGCTGGGGTACAGCGCACAGCAGACACTGAACTATGTGCAGAGCCTTTATGAGAAGAAACTTACCACTTATCCGCGCACTGATAGCTGCTATATCACCGATGACGATGAGGAAATGCTGGCAGGACTTACGGATGAACTGGAAGAATTTCTCGGCATTGCCGCAGATACAGCGGATTTCGCTGTTCCCCGGACGCGGCGCACAGTCAACCGGGATAAGGTCACAGACCACCACGCTATCCTGCCGACCCGAAGTATGCTGCAAGCCGATCTGGATGCCCTGCCCACAGGTGAACGAAATGTTCTGAAACTCATCATTGCACGGACGCTGATGGCGGTCAGCAAACCCTATCGTTATCTGGAAACGACGCTCACCACCGAATGCGCTGGCGAGGAATTTACTGCCAAGGGCAAAGAGATTTTGGAAGAAGGCTGGAAAGCTGTGGAGCGTAAAGTGCTGGCGGACATTCTGAGCCGAAAGCAGGAATTTACCACACTACCGGCTATGGAAGAAAGCGAATGTGCCATCCTCAGTGCCGAGTTAAAGGAAGGCCACACCTCACCGCCGAAACATTTCACCGAGGACACCCTGCTGCACTCAATGGAAACGGCCAGTGCGGATAGTATGCCGGAGGGTGTGGAACGTCAGGGCATCGGCACGCCGGCAACCAGAGCCGCAACCATCGAAAAGCTGGTGCAGAAAGGCTTTCTGGAACGCAAGGGCGAGAAAAAGACGAAAGTGCTGCTCCCCACCGAAAAGGGCAAAGCCTTTATCACCGTGATGCCCGAAGAAATCCAGTCAGCCGAGATGACCGCCGACTGGGAAACGAAACTGCTGCGCATTGAGCGTGGCGAGATGGAGCCGGAAGAATTTATGGTCGAAATCAAAGATATGATCTCCTCGCTGGTGAACACCACCGAGGCCGTGAAAGGAGCAAATACGCTTATGAAAAATAAAGTGATTGGTGTCTGCCCGAACTGTGGTGCAAATGTAGTCGAGCGTGAAAAGGGCTGGTTCTGCGACAACAAGCCCTGCCGTTTCGTGCTGTGGAAGGATAACGCATTCTTCAAGCGTCTGGGAAAGCGGCTGGATTCCCATGTTGCGGACAAGCTGCTGCGGGATGGTCGAGTGCGCCTGAAGGACTGCAAGAGTGCCAAGGGCAAGACCTATAACGCTACCGTCCTGCTGTCCACCGAAGCTGATGGCCGCAGCAAGTTCAATCTGGAATTTGAGGGTGGCCGCTGATGGAGCAGAAAACGGAAGCCCTCTATCTCATCAATGGGGACAGGTTCCTGCATTTGCGGGAAAATGGCGCAGGTGTCGGCTTTGCCACCTACGACTGCGCCACCGGTGAGCCGCTGGAAAGCGGACAAATCTCCAAGCAGAATCTTCCTCCTGACGGAAGAAACGCGATTTCTGCCGCCCGTAATTGGTATCTGTTTGAACTTTCCAGTGATGACCGCAAGGCAATTCAGGAGGTCAGCTTGCAGCACCTCGATACCATTCCGCAGTCTGGTGTCCGCAGGCGGCGCATCTGGGATGACCCTACAATTTCCAGAGATGATGTTCGCCTTATCAACAGCCACTACGATGACCTCTATCGTGTGCCGAATCATGGTGTAGTGCAGGTTGACCGCTCCGATGGCAGCAGCTACACGGCGCGTGTGGAACATCTGGATGACTACCATTTTGACATGGGAGAGTACGGAAATGTCTATCACATCTGTCAGTTTGGCGAGATGATGGAGCGCAGCGGTTCGACCGCCTATCCTGAAATCCAGACGCAGGACGAGCAAGGCGCATGGGAACTTGGCGGAAAGGGTTATCTTGCCATCCAGAGTTGTGAGGATGGATGGGATTATACCCTCTATCACAGCGATTTTTCCGTGATGGATGGCGGGCAGCTTGATGAACCGGAGCTGACGATTCAGGAGGTGCGCGAAGAAATCCTCGAAGCGCATCACATGGAAAAGGGGCGGCGTGTGCTGAAGGACTATGACCTCATCATGGACAAAGTTGCCGAAGCCGAGGAACTGGGGCTGTCCAATCGTCCTTCTACGTTAGAAAAGCTGGCGGAACTGGCGGGTGCAAAAGAAAAGTGTGATGCCCCGGAATGCAACCCTTTTGGATGTAAGAAAGTGAGGGATGCCCATGAACTTTAACGGCGAGGAATTGATGCTGATGCTGCTCTACAACACCGGCTCACGGCTGGGGTTGATCCAGGAACTGCGGCTTATGCAGTGCTACCTGATGCCGGACGAGACCGCTCTCCGGGAGTTGTCTGAGGGTGTGGTCGAGAAGCTGAAGCTGATGACCGATGAGCAGTTTGCAGAGATCGAATTTCCGATGGACTGATTTTTGCCGCCCGTGGGCGGCATCCATACAAAAAAGTTACAAACCCTAAAAAGTGTGGTCTTGATAGCACAGTTGAATTCATGCTATACTAAAGCTACTTTATCGTTTCAGACTCAAAACAGAAAGCGAGGAAAGCCAATGGACAACGAACGCCGCTCCCCCATCGACCGACTGCTTTTTGCTACCTTCTTGAAGGGCCGTACATCTTCCCGTGACCTGTGGGATGAAAAGGGAGAGATGTCCCCTGAAGATAACCAGAAGATTGTGAACGAGACCAACGAGATCATCAACGATGATTCTACCTACCCGTTTATCAGCTATCTGACCGATCTTCTTGCAAAATCCAAGCCCTCCGATGCCGCTGTCAAAAAGCTGCATGACCTCATCGACCAGATTGCCGCAGCGACCGGGCATGACAGCACCGATATTTTCCGTGTGCTTCTGGCTAAGCTGATTGAAAAGCCCGAAGAACAGCAGACATTTGATAATCTGCTGGAAATGGCTGAAAAGATTGCTGCAAAACACTAAAACAACTTTACATGGAATCCATAGCGAGTGACCTATCTGGTTGCTCGCTTTTTTCTTTACCCTAAAATCGGAAGGAGGAACGCAATGCCAAACAAAACCGAAGAATATCTCGCCCTTGCCCAACGCACGGCAAACGGGCTGACGCGGTATTGGGAACACTGGACGGACTACCTGACTACGGCATCCCGGTTGTACAAGTACAGCTTTGCCGACCAGCTGATGATCTATGCCCAGCGTCCTGATGCGACTGCCTGCGCGGGTTTTGACATCTGGAACAATCGGATGAACCGCTATGTGCGCAGAGGGTCTAAGGGTATCGCCCTGCTCGACCAGTCCAGCAGTGTCCCTCGGCTGCATTATGTCTTTGATGTAAGCGATACCGGGGTTCGGCGCAATTCCCGTGACCCGGAGGTGTGGCAGCTCAACGATGACCTGTTCCAGCCGGTATCGGAAATGCTGGCACGAGAATACGGCATTCACCATGAACGGCTTAGTCAGCAGATTGCAGACATTGCCGGAAAGCTGGCAGAATCCTACTGGGACAACAACAGCACAGACATTCTCGCCATCGTTGACGGGACGTTCCTTATGGATTATGATGAAGCCGGACTGGAACTCCAGTTCAAGAGTGCCGCTGCAATCAGCATCATGTACACCATTTTGGAACGGTGCGGTTTTGAACCAGAGGGTTATTTTGACCGGGACGATTTTCAGGCAATTTACGATTTTTCGACCCTGGATGCTGTCTATGCACTGGGTACGGCGGTCAGCGATTGCAGCCGGGATGTGCTGCGGAATATCGAACGCACCGTCAAAACGACCATTCGCCGCCGCAATGTAGAAAGGAGCCAGCATGAATATGAAGAACAGGAACGTGACCTACTCGACCATCGGGGATTACCAGCTCCCGAACCTAACCTTGAGCCAGCCGCAAAAGCCGCTGGGCCGGTACGGACGGATACGCCGGATGTACCTGATGGAGAATCGCCCGGTGCTGTACAACTCGATGCTGCTGACCGGGAAGCTGCATCCGCACCTGCTGGAAGTGGAGCAGACAGCAGAGAACCAGAAGCAGCAGATGATGATCGAACTGCTGAAGCAGAACCCAGCCCCGGACAAAGCGCAGAACCAACTGATGTGGGTGCAGCACATGAACAGCCTGAAAGCACAGGTGGAAGAAGTGATCCTGATGGAACTGATTTACAGCTGAGTTTTTTCAATCTCAGCATCCCCACCGAAGCCCAGCAAATCGAAGCAATTGACCGAGCGGAGAACGAGAAATCGTCCTCCGCTTTTTCTTTGTCACAGGCAGAGATCGAGCATGAATTGCAGCATGGTTCCAACTTTCAGGATAGCAAGCAGCGAATCATCGAGCTGTACGAGAACCAGTCCAACCGAAAACTCCGAGCCAGAGCATTGGCAAAGGAGTACGGCATCGGCGGGCGTTCCCACAATTATCTGGATGGCAGCAGTGGATTCGTGAATCACGATGGAAAAGGCTTGGAATTTGTCCACTACCCTGATTATCAGAAAATCACTTTGAGCTGGACACAGGCAGAAAAGTATATCGACCTGATGATTCACTCCGACCGTTACCTGACCGATAAGGAAAAGGAACAGCGCACTGCCAGACAGGAAGCTGAGCGTCAGCTTCCGATGCTGGATGGCACTGTTGCCGCAGAGTACACTGCTCTGAAAGAACAGTATCCCAACACCCTCGTTGGCCTTGAGCTGAACGGTAACTATCTGTTCTATGACAAAGATGCCGTTGCTGTGGAGCGGATTCTGCACACCAATCTTCTGTCACAGGAAAATGCGCTTGGCAAGGTCAAAGTAACCGGCTTTCCGAGTGAGCAGTGGGCAGCAGAATCCAAAAAGCTGTGGGCAGAGGGCAACAATGTCTATCTGGCTGGTTTGAACGAAGATGGCTCCCACCACCAGACAAAATATCTCCGGGAAGCGGATTATCTGCCGATTGGCAGCATCATCAAGCTGGATGACCGGGATTTTCGGGTGGAACACGTTAATTTCACGTTCAAATCCGTTAGCTTGCAGGATATGGAACTGACGAAAAACAGACTGCCCATTTTCCGCAATGAGCATCTGCCGCACATCCGGGAACTGTACGAAGAACAGCAGGATGCAGTCATTGATGTTGTTCCCGAAAAAGAGGTCAGCTATCAGGTCGGCGACGAAGTTGTAGTAGACCTGCCCACCAGAACGATTGAGGGCACCATCGGCTATGTTGGTGAAACCGATGTGCGCATCGACACCAGTGCGCACGGTCATTCTTGGGATAACGAGGTCATCAACCGGCAGCAGTTTGAGGAGGGACTGCGGCAGAAGGAGCCGGATGAGCCTGAACTGACCGATGAGGAACTGGATGAACTGCCGATCTCTGCGGTGATTGATGGCGAAGTTCAGACTTTCCCGGATGCTTCCGCCTTGGATGAAGCCATTAACGCAGAACCTATCCCTGAACCCGCCGGGAACTTCCACATTACAGACGAGCATTTGGGCGAGGGCGGCGCAAAACAAAAATACAGCCGAAATATTGAAGCGATTCGCACCCTTTTCCAGCTGAAGCAGGAACATCGCGGCGCAACTGCGGAAGAACAGACTGTGCTCTCGCAGTATGTCGGCTGGGGTGGTCTGGCAGATGCTTTTGACCCGGATAAGTCCAACTGGTCAAGCGAGTACACGGAATTGAAAGGCTTGCTTTCGGAGGAAGAATACAAAGCAGCCCGCGGTTCCGTCTTGAACGCTCACTATACCAGTCCTACCGTCATTCATGCCATTTACGATTCTGTGGAACGGATGGGGTTTAAGTCTGGCAATATCTTGGAGCCGAGCATGGGTGTCGGAAACTTCTTTGGAATGCTGCCGGATACCATGCAGGACAGCCGCCTGTATGGTGTGGAGCTGGACAGCATCACCGGGCGCATTGCCGAAAAGCTGTACCCGCAGGCTGACATCACGGTAGCAGGCTTTGAAACCACCGACCGTCGGGATTTCTATGATTTGGCAATCGGCAATGTGCCGTTCGGTCAGTATAAGGTCAATGACAAAGCGTACAACAAGCTGGGATTTTCCATCCACAACTATTTCTTTGCGAAAGCTATCGACCAAGTACGTCCGGGTGGCATCGTGGCTTTTGTCACTTCCCGGTACACGCTGGACAGCCGGGACAGCACTGCCCGCAAGCACATTGCCGAACGTGCTAATTTGCTCGGCGCAATTCGCTTGCCCAACAATGCGTTCAAGGCAAATGCCGGAACGGAAGTCGTTTCCGACATTATCTTTTTGCAAAAACGTGACCGCCCTGCGGATATTGAGCCGCCTTGGGTGCAACTTGGTAAGACAGAAGATGGATTTGCCATCAACCAGTATTTCGTAGACAACCCGGGGATGATTCTGGGCGAACTGACCACCGAAAGCACCCAGTACGGCCATGATCTGACCGTTGCGCCCATTGAGGGTGCAGTGCTGTCTGATCAGCTTGCCGAAGCGGTACAGCATATTGAGGGCTGGTACACGGAAATCGAGGTAGAAACACCAGATATTGCGGACGAAGAAACGGCGGGCAAGGTTCTCCCGGCTGACCCGGACGTAAAGAATTTTTCGTATGCCGTGGTGGACGGTGAGGTGTACTACCGTGAAAATTCGATTATGACGCAAATCGAGTTGTCCGATACTGCCAAAGCCCGTGTCACCGGCATGGTAGAGCTGCGGCAGATCGTAAACCAGCTGATTCAGGAACAGTTGGACGATTACCCGGATTCTGCTGTGCAGGAAACTCAGGCGCGCCTGAACGATGCCTACGATGCGTTTACCAAGAAATATGGTCTGCTAAACGATCGTCGCAATGCGCGGCTGTTTGAGCAGGATTCCTCTTATTATCTGCTCTGCTCTCTGGAAAACCTCGATGAAAAGAAGCAACTCAAAAGCAAGGCAGATATGTTCACGAAGCGGACGATTCGCCCAGAACGAGTTATCACCAGCGTGGACACTCCCAGCGAAGCACTGGCGGTATCGATGGGCGAACATGGCAGAGTAGACTTGCCCTATATGGCAGAACTGCTCGGCACTCCCGGCGAGTACGACCGTATCACCACGGAACTTTCCGGCGTGATCTTCAAAGACCCCAGTGCAGACCCCACTGACCCGGAAGCTGGCTGGCAGATGGCAGACGAGTATCTTTCCGGCGATGTCCGCACAAAACTCCGCATCGCACAACTCGCCGCTGAAACGAACCCAGAATTTGCTGTCAATGTTGACGCACTCACTAAAGCACACCCCAAGGAGCTGGAAGCATCCGAAATTGATGTGCGTCTGGGTGCAACGTGGATTGCCCCTGAAATCATCCAGAAATTCATGCAGGAGGTCTTTCAGGTTCCGTACTATCTGCGCCGTGATGTCTGCGTAAGATTCTCTCCGTATACGGCAGAATGGCGTGTGCAGGGTAAATCCGCATTGGGTCATGGCGATATTATGTCTACGGAAACCTACGGAACGCACCGTGCCAATGCCTACAAGATTCTGGAAGATACGCTCAACCTCAAAGATGTCCGCATCTATGACACTATTGAGGATGCAGAGGGCAAGCCAAAACGTGTGCTGAATAAAAACGAGACTACCCTCGCCCAGCAGAAACAGCAAGCAATCAAGGATGCTTTTGCAAATTGGATTTGGCAAGACCCCCAGCGGCGTATCTCTCTGGTGAAGCAGTATAACGAATTATTCAACTCCACTCGTCCCCGCGAATACGATGGCTCGCACATTCATTTTGTGGGCATGAACCCTGAAATCACGCTTCGGGAGCATCAGCGCAACGCCATTGCTCATGTGCTTTATGGCGGTAATACGTTACTTGCACACGAAGTGGGTGCGGGCAAGACTTTTGAAATGGCTGCATCCGCAATGGAAGCAAAACGCCTAGGTTTGTGTCAGAAAAGCCTGTTCGTGGTTCCCAACCATCTGACGGAACAGTGGGCATCGGAGTTCCTGCATCTGTACCCAAACGCAAAACTGCTTGTGGCACGGAAAAAGGACTTTGAAACGGCAAATCGAAAAAAATTCTGTGCCAGAATCGCCACCGGCGATTACGATGCCGTTATCATCGGACACAGCCAGTTCGAGCGCATCCCGCTTTCTTTTGAGCGGCAGGAGCGCATTATTCAGGATCAGATTGCGGAAACGCTCTTGGCTATCAACGAGCTGAAAGCCAATGCCGGAGAGAATTTTACGATTAAGCAGATGGAGCGCACCCGCAAAACGCTGGAAGCCAAGCTGGACAAGCTGCGCGCCGACAGCCGCAAGGACGATGTTATCACCTTTGAGCAGCTGGGCGTTGACCGCCTTTTTGTGGACGAGTCGCATTTTTACAAGAACCTTTTCCTCACGACAAAAATGCGCAATGTCGCAGGATTATCTACCAGCGAAGCACAGAAATCTTCGGATATGTTCGGCAAGTGTCGCTATCTGGATGAGATCACCGGCGGGCGCGGCGTAGTGTTTGCGACTGGTACGCCTGTCAGCAATTCCATGACCGAACTGTATACGGTCATGCGCTACTTGCAGTACAGCACCCTCCAGCAGAAGAAGCTGACACACTTTGACTGCTGGGCATCGACCTTTGGCGAAACCACCACCGCCATCGAGCTTGCGCCCGAAGGTACTGGGTATCGCGCCAGAACAAGATTTGCGAAGTTCTTCAACTTGCCCGAATTGATGTCGATGTTCAAAGAAGTAGCAGACATCAAGACTTCCGACCAACTGCATCTGCCTGTGCCGGATGCGAAGTTTGAAACGGTAGTTGTAAAACCGTCCGAGACCCAGAAAGCTATGGTGCAGGAACTGAGCAGACGCGCCGCCGAGATTCACTCCGGCAATGTGGATGCGTCCGTGGATAATATGTTGTGTGTCACCAACGATGGCAGAAAAATCGGTCTGGATGTCCGCCTGATGAACTCCATGCTCCCGGATGACCCGGACAGCAAGTTGAACGTCTGTGTGCGGAACGTCCTGAAGATCCGGGAGGAAGGTAAAGACCAGAAGCTGACGCAGCTTTTGTTCTGCGACCTCTCGACACCCAAAAACGATGGCAATTTCAATGTCTACGATGATATTCGCAAGAAGCTGATTGCCGCCGGGGTGCCAGAAAACGAAATTGAGTTCATCCACAACGCCGACACCGAAGCGAAAAAGGCAGCACTGTTCTCGAAAGTGCGCTCCGGCGATGTGCGCGTCCTGCTGGGCAGCACCGCAAAGATGGGTGCAGGAACCAATGTGCAGCAGCGTCTTGTTGCAGTGCATCATCTGGATGTCGGCTGGAAACCCAGCGACATGACCCAGCGCAACGGTCGCATCATCCGGCAGGGAAACCAGAACCCGGAAGTCAAAGTGTTCAACTACGTTACGGAGGGTACGTTCGATTCGTATTTGTTCCAGACCCTTGAGAACAAACAGCGCTTTATCAGCCAGATTATGACCAGCAAATCCCCGGTACGCTCCTGCGACGATGTGGACGAACAGGCATTGTCCTATGCGGAGATCAAGGCTCTGTGCGCCGGAAACCCTCTGATCAAGGAGAAGATGGATTTGGATGTGCAGGTCGCAAAGCTGAAGGTGCTGAAAGCCGACCACCAGAGCCAGAAGTTCCGTTTGGAGGATAAGCTGCTGACGAAGTTCCCGGCTGAGATTCAGGAGCAGACTGCAAAAATTGCAGCCCTGAAATCGGATGCCGAGATCGCTTCGGCACATCCGCAAAACAAAGAAAACTTCTGTTGCATGGTCATTAAAGGTATGACCTACGACGAGAAAAAGACCGCTGGCGAACGGCTGATTCTCGCCTGCATGGAACTTCCGAACACCGAGGAACAGTTGGTGGGCAGCTATCGCGGCTTTGAACTTTCGCTGCGGTTTGATACCTTCCACAAGGAGCATCAGGCGTTGCTGAAAGGAAAACTGAAATATCCGGTGTCGCTCAGCTCCGACCCGCACGGCAACATTGTCCGTCTGGACAACGCTCTGAGCAGTTTTGCCGACCGCATAACCGCAGCGGAAAACGAACTGGACACCCTGAAACAGCAGCAGGCGGCGGCACAAGTCGAGGTGGCAAAGCCGTTCCCGCAGGAGGAAGAACTGGCGCAGAAATCCGCGCGGCTTGCCGAACTAAATGCCCAGTTGGACGTAGATGAAAAACACCATGAGCCGGAGCAGGACGAGGAAGAAAAGGAAGATGCTCCCCGCCGCTCTGTGCTGGCTGCGTTGGAAGAAAAGGCAGAGAAAGCGGAACCCGTCAAGCCTTTCAAATCCTATCTCGACAAGGACGGTGATGCCCGGTGAAAGAGAAACGGGATGAGGTCATTATCCTGCGCCTGACAAAGACGGAGAAGCACTGCATCTATGAAAAGATGCTGGGCATGGGAATCCGCAGTCTGAGTGCCTATATCCGCAAGATGGCTCTGGATGGGTACTGCCTGCACCTTGACCTGAAGGAACTGCGCCGCATGGCGTATCTGCTCCAGATGTGCAGCAACAACCTCAACCAGTATGCTAAATGCGCTAACGAAAGCGGTCAGGTCTACGCCGCCGATCTGGAGGACTTGCGCACCCGGTTCGATGAGTTGATCTCCATTGGCAAGCAGATTCTTTCCCGGCTGGCTGACCTCTGACCTTGCCCCACGGCTCCAGCTGTGGGGTACATACTGTCTGGCATCGTTGACGGTGCGCAGAATCTTCTATATACTGAACACAGAAAGGCGGTGTCAATAATGAGGTTCATGGTAAAAGTTCTTCTACCCCCTCTTGTGCTGGTGAGTGCGTTTCTGGCTTTGATGCTGCGGTGGACGCTGAATCTGTCTGCTTTCATCCTTGCACTGCCGATGATGTATATTTTCGGCTGTGGACTTTATACGCTGTACTGCCGGGAGTGGACGCAGTTCTTGATCCTGTTGGCAGCAGAGTTCGGTTGTTTCCTGCTCATCACTGCCGGAACGGTTATTGTGGAAGCCGTGGAATGGTTCAGCGGTTGGATTGCAGAACTGTGATGGGCAAAGTTTCTGCATATTGCCCGTATTCACGCATTGATTTTATAAGTTTTGCGATTTATAACCGCAAAACTTATTGATTTCGTATTGAGTTTGCGGTAAACTATCCTAGATAGGAGGCGATTCCGATGATTGACAGACCTTTATATGTAAACCAGATTATGGCATACACCGATACCCCCTTTGTAAAAATCCTGACTGGTGTGCGTCGCTGCGGAAAATCCACGATCTTGAAAATGATTATGGAAAAATTGAAAACTGAGCGGAGCATTCCCGCTGAACGCATTGTCAACTGTCGCTATGATTCGATGGAGTATGCGGATATGACGGCGAAACAGATGTATGCACAGCTCAAAGCGCAGCTCTCCCCGAATGGCAAGACCTATCTTTTTCTTGACGAAGTACAGGAAATCAAAGGTTGGGAAAAGGTCGTCAATTCACTGGCCTCTGACTTTGATGTTGACTTGTATGTTACTGGCTCCAACTCCCATATGATGTCCTCGGAAATTTCAACCTACCTCACGGGACGATATGTTGCTTTCCGCATCTATACGTTGTCTTTCAGCGAATATCTGACATTCAAACAGCAATACGCCACACTCAGCAATCCGAAAGCTGAGCTTGCCAACTATGTTCGTCTGGGCGGTTTTCCCGCCACACACTTGCAGGCATATTCGCAGGACGAAGTTTATACGATCGTCCGGGACATTTATAATTCCACTATTTTCTCTGATATTGTCCGTCGGAATCAAGTCAAGAAAATCGACCAGCTGGAGCGCATCGTCAAATACACGTTTCAAAATGTCGGCAACACGTTTTCTGCCAAGTCGATTGCGGATTACCTGAAATCCGAGCGTCGTGCCATTGACAATGAAACCGTTTACAGCTATCTCGAAAAGCTGGAAAATGCCTATTTGCTGCATCGCTGTTCCCGCTATGATCTGCGCGGCAGGGAAATCTTGAAAACGCAGGAAAAGTTCTACCTGGCAGATACCGCTCTACGATACAGTGTTCTCGGCTATAACGCCGACAGCGTTGCTGCCAGCCTCGAAAACATTGTCTATCTGGAGCTTTGCCGTCGGAGATATACTGTCCAAATCGGAAAAACACCCGATGGCGAAATCGACTTTGTTGCTGTACGCCAAAACGAAAAACTGTATGTTCAGGTTACACAGCAGATCAATTCCATAAGCACAGAAAAGCGCGAGTACGAGCGTCTACTGGAAATCCATGATAATTATCCCAAATATGTTCTCACCACGGATGCTTTTGCAGGTGGCAATTATGAGGGCATCAAAACCATGCACATTGCAGATTTTCTTCTGAGTTCTGAATATTGAACATTTGCTCTTTCTATCAAAATGCCGCCATTGTGCGGCATTTTCTTTTTGCCGGGAGGTGGTAGAACTGGCAGCAACACGATTGATTGCACTGCACAAAAACAAGGGAAAATCCGTTGCGGCCTGCCTGAAAAGCCGCACGGATTATGCACAGAACCCCGACAAGACACAGCAGGGCGAACTGGTCAGCAGTTACGAATGCAGTCCCTTGACGGTCGATGAAGAATTTATGCTCTCCAAACGCCAGTATGAATTGATGACCGGGCGCAGACAGAAAAATGATGTGATTGCCTACCAGATTCGGCAGTCGTTCAAACCCGGAGAAATCACTGCCGAGGAAGCCAACAAGGTCGGTTATGAGCTTGCTATGCGGTTTACAAAAGGCAAGTATGCCTTTATCGTTGCGACCCATACCGACCGGGAACACATTCACAATCACATCATCTACAATTCTACTGCACTGGACAGCACCCGGAAATTCCGGGATTTTTTGTTGTCCGGGCTTGCGGTGCAGCGGTTGAGCGATTTGATTTGTCTGGAACATCAACTCTCCGTCATTGAAATCAAGCCGTATCGGGAACGGCAGAAGCGCACCTTTTATCCGCCCAGAGAAAGTAATCGGGATAAGCTGTGCGCCGTAATCGACAACATCCTGCTGAACGAGAAGCCAACAGACTTTGAAGCCTTTCTTCAAACGCTGGAACAGCAGGGCTATGAGATCAAGCGAGGAAAGCACACTTCCGTCAAAGGCACACGACAGAAACGTTTTATCCGTTTTCGGACACTGGGTGCAGGATACAGCGAAGATGAAATCAAGGCGGTCATTGCCGGAGAAGCCGAACACCGTCCGCATCAGAAGCAGCCGCCAAAAGAGCAGCCGTTCCATCTGTTGGTGGATATTCAGGCAAAACTCTCTGAGGGAAAAAGCGAAGGCTATGCACGGTGGGCAAAACGCTACAATCTGAAAGAGATATCCAAGACCCTGATCTTCCTGCAGGAAAACAAGATCGGCAGCATCGAAGAAATGCAGGAGAGAGTGGATGCGGCAACTGCTCGATACCATGAGTTAGGCGATTCCATCAAGGCCGCAGAGCAGCGCATGGCAGAGATTGCTGTCCTGCGGGCGCACATCATCAACTACGCTAAGACCCGACCTGTGTATGATGCCTACCGTAAGGCTGGGTACAGCAAGAAGTTTCTGGAAGAACATCGGGAGCAGATTACCCTGCACCGGGCAGCAAAAGCCGCTTTTGATGAAGCCGGACTGAAAAAGCTGCCAAAGGTAAAAGAGCTGAATACAGAATACTCCACACTGCTCTTTCAGAAGAAAGCAGCTTATCCGGCCTACCGCAAGGCACGGGATGAGATGCAGGAATTGATGAAAGCACAGAAGAATGTGGAAATGTTTTTCGCAGAAGAAAAGACTACCAAGGAAAACATGCTGGCTCGATAAACAGAGAACGCCGAGGATTCTTCCCATCTTGAGGAGAGTCCTCGGCGTTCTTTTTCGTTATAGAAGCATTTGGCACAAATGCGCAGCCTGCATCCAGCGGATGCAGTACACAAAGGGTTTGGGACTATCCCAACAAGCATTTTGCAACGCAAAAATGGCATTTGTATATACGAATGCCCTGCTTGCCAAGCAAAATGTTCATTTGATAGTAGTAATGTAACGGTTACCCGTCATTAGCAAATTGAACTCCTTCGACTTTTTGTATTGACGAGATTTATTATATGCGGTAGAATTTAAAAAAGCTCTCGCATCGTTTTTTAATTCGTATCATCGTCAATACAATTGTGCCACGCTATAGCACAGCTAGTTCCTATGAGGAAAGACAGCCATGGAATTTTATTATCAATTTCTTTCAGGAAAGGCGCAAAGAACCTACAGATGCATTGAACAGGGGATTAAGAACCAGCGAAAAAACATTTTACTATTAGGGTGTTTTTCCGAGCCATATGCCACTGAGCTTGTTAAATTGGTCAGTTACGACCACCCCGAACTGTTTTATGTGAACTATTCTAAACTGAGTTACTTGCAAGGAACATTGGGTTTTACGTATCAGCCGGACTACGTGTTCCCATTGACACAGATAAAGAGCTTGGAATCCACTTTACAAATTCAGGCCGAAAAGATTTTGGAGGAGATGAAAAACAATCAAATCAGCACTCCATATGCTAAAGTAAGATGGATTCATAATTATCTCATTCGATATGTAAGCTATGATTATAAAAGCCTACAAAATAATAATCCTTCAGCACATTGCATTCAGGGGGTCTTGCAAGAAAACAGTGCGGTATGTGAAGGAATTGCCAAAACATTTTTATATTTATGTGATCAGGAACAAATTCCCGCGGCTTTAGTTGTCGGATCGGCAGATGGCAGTGAAATAGGAGTTAATGACGATATGCTCCATGCGTGGAATCTCGTAAGTCTGGAAGGTTCTTGGTTCCACATTGACCCAACATTTGACCTATGCCAAAGTCAAGCTGTAAAAGCCAATCGATATGATTATTTCTGCCTTTCGGATGAAGAAATGATGCGCGATCATATTTTTGAAAAAAAAGTCGAATGTGTTAGCAATGAAAAAAGCTATTTCTGTCAAACAAGATGTTCAATTAAAAATTCCAGTGAATTACGAACTTATATTCAAAAAAGATTTGCAGCAGGAAAAAGGGTCTTTTACTTTAAAATAGTTGCAGACCTCCGAAAGATGGACAAAGCACTCGACAAAGCAATGATGATTACTCAAGACACACTGACAAATATCGGCTGGGTATATCCTTATCGATACTATTATAATAAATCGCAAGGAATCATTTATATCAATTTAATGAAGTGAGGAAAATATATGGGCAATAGTTTTTTGGAACCAGCTTATCAGGGAATGTCAGGTATGTTGCGTTCTCTTGTGACAAGCAGTTTAGATCGCACCAACGAAGCAAACCGTGCTGTTTGTGAATACCTTCCTTGTTCCGTCAACGCATTTTTCGATTCGGCACATAGCGTGGACAGCACAATTATATCTGGTGGAGACAAGCGTTTACGAACTGAGGCTATCCGGGCGCAAGTCCAAGCATCTATAAGCAATCACATCCCCGTGATAATCTTGCACGAGGGTGATTATCATTTGGAACACATTTTGAGGCAAAATTTTTCTTCCGGAAACCGTTATCGAGAAGTTGGCACATCATCTCCCTGCTTTGAACCCTTTTATGGGCTTACTTCTCTTGAAATCGCCCGTGAAACACTAGAAACTGCTCCTAAAGACTATGAGTTAAAAAGCAATTCACAATTTTATATTGAGGCATTGTGTTCATATCTTGGATATGCGGGCCGACATACCTCATTTAAAATGTTATCGACCTGCCCTCACGCGCAAATGTTTGATAAAGTTGATGACTTAGAGCGTCAGGGGGTTATTTCATCGAGCACAAGTCAAGAACTAAAGGCCAAACTAATGATGGGACAAACAGAATGCTATAAACTCAATAGCTTTTGGGGTAGCTTTCGCATGGAAGCTGATTCTGTGATGTACCATCCTAAAAGCGGCTGTCGCCCAGTTAACATTGTTAGTGCTATAAAAAACCGAGAAATTCTTTGCATTGATATTTCTTCGGTAACAAACCAAATCTTGATGAACACCATATTCTATCAGCTTCGTTTAGCACTACAACATGGCGCATCTTATACATTGGTTGTTGATTCGCTTCCGTTAGCGTCTAATGAAATGTATACCAATTTCATCAAATCGTCAGCTTGTAAAGCACATCGGTTGTTCGTTACAGATGACTTACCTGATGATCCTCTGCTGTCTCTTATACACATCTGACGCTGCCGACGAC
>ERZ1027264.792-NODE-792-length-19707-cov-9.452677_pt1 | contig 19707 bp, 28 predicted proteins | sample MGYA00519258_ERZ1027264 | MGnify/ENA primary metagenome ERZ1027264 (study PRJEB26926, sample SAMN06164692) | human gut metagenome | biome: ENVO:00009003; feature: ENVO:2100002; material: ENVO:00002003 | host: Homo sapiens | place: USA | collected 2012 ...
TCTGTAGCAGAAATTTGACTTATCCCTGCATTACCGGAAAACCCTGTACCGGAAATTTTAATCTGAATAGCAACGGCTATAGACTTTCCATAAGGCGCACCATCCCTATATTCCTGCTTACTGGAAGTAACAACAAAATTCTTACTTTCTCCCGTATTGACAAAAGAAAGTGATTTTGTTTGCAATGCAAATGTATATTCCGTTCTGTCGAGAACATTTACATAATTAATCTTTTCTTCTTCCAGTCCTTCGGGATAGCCAATAAGACCCAATCCATTAGCAAGACACCATTCTTTGAACTTACCGATATTATAGGTAACACCAGCATCAATTACAATACCGAGAGATTCATAATATTCAACGTCACCTACCGTATTTTCAGTTACAAAGACGTTCATCTGACTGTCAATACCATCAGTTATGACAGTCATTTGCTTACTTAAATCCTTTGTTGTAAAAAGAAGTCTTAACATAGCTTCTAAAAATTAATGAGCCACTACTTCGAACTTCTGAACGCCATCGTCAGACATAACAACAAGATTCAAATCTTCCTTTTTAGACAAACCAAGATCAGCCAAAGAAAATTCCATAGGTGTACGTCCGTTTACTTTTGAAACAAGTACTTTCTTGTCACCTCTGATTGTTCCATAACGTCCTACAGAATCCTTTAATGTTACTGTATTGGGAAAATAAATCTCCACTTCCTTTTCTGCCGGAACAGTCGTAGCAATTTCCAAGATACAAATATTGCTACTATTCCAAGAAGCCTTTACAGAAACAATTTCATTCAACCCCTGCGGTTCAATCGTCAATGTAAGAGCATTTTTTTCAGCAAATTCTACCAACTCTTCATGTTGTACGCTTTCACCGACTTTCCATTTCCAACCCAAAGCAAGAAAAGCATCGCTTCCTTTTTTTTCATCTTCTGTAGCATTAGTAGAACCCGGAGTTACAACGCCACGAGGTGATTCTGTGATAAATACTCTTTTTTGTTCACAAGAACCATCTGTGACAACCACTACATCAATTTTCTTATCTGTGTTAACAAATCTATATAGTCTCATCTGTAAAAAATTTAGATTGTATCTTTTTCGGAATCACCCGTCTTTCCTCCGGGCTTTCTTAAAAATCCATTTTCGTCAAATTCCCTTAAATATTTTCTCACCCACACAGGAACAAGACTGGGGCTTATCTTACCTGAATTTTCCACTATAGAAATAGATTCTCTCACGATCAACGCTGTGCTCATAAGAGATCGAAACCATGTAAAAGTAGTGGTTGTCTGTCCGTCTATAGTATATTCTCCTAAAACATGAGCTGCAATAAGTAAGCACCCATATACAAAAATTTTAGTCAGGATCATTCCAAAGCCTTTCGATGAAAAGTCTTTTTGCTTCAAATGGAATACCCAACTAATAAGAGTGTCCACAATAATAAGGACAACAAGGAATTTGAGAAATTCCCAATCTTTGAATATGTATTTTTCTATCCAGTCCACAATAGGAGATAAAGGTAAAGCAATCAGTATAGGATAGCAGAAGCTACCTAAATAGGATTTGAAATGATATAATCTTCTGTTCTCCATCATCAATCCTCTAATCAGTCTTTTTTATCAGATTCCGATTCCTCCTTCTTTTTCTTGTAGTCAGAATCTTTTTTATAAGGCATACCCACAATTCCTTTTCTTCTGTTCTCAGGAGTATCTTTATAGAAACCTATTTTGTTTTTTACAGGAAGTCCGGTTGCTCCAGCTTTTTCGATTGTTTCTTGATCAGCATCCTTCCACTCAATCTGAGATTCTCTATAATATACAACAGATTTGTTGAAGTTTTCGTCAACCACAACAACACGATTAAGGGACACAAAATCAATAGCCCCGTATTCCCGTTCGATAGGATCAATACTCTTAACAACGTCAGAAGCAAAGTTTTTCACTTGTTCCAACGTATAAACCTCCCAGTTGTTCTTTTCTGCAAGGCTTAAAAATTCGTTTATAGGAAATTCTTGTACGCTCATGGAGTAATTGGGTGCTTATATACTTCTTTGCACCAAAAGTATATTTTCACGCTTCATAGGAACATTGTTGAAACCATCAACCCGTAATAATTTCTAAAGAGGTCTCTCCACGTGCTTAAATTCCCGGTGCACCACCGGTATTGTTAATAAAATTGATGATTAACATAAACTGGTGCAAAGTTATACTAATCACCTATTTATAATTCAACACATACAAAAGTATAACTTTTTTCCTATAAAAGAACAATCTAAAAAGAAAAACTTGTAAGCGATACTTTCTATGTTGGTGCGGCAACCGTACTCATATCGCTTACAAGTGCCGATCTCCCTCCGCACAGGGATCAAAGGTAACGGCAGAGCCTTTAAAAGTAGGAAGTGAATTTGTCTCGCCACTCTGCCCGCAGGACAATGTTACTTCAAAAGAAGCCTTTCTCACGAGAAACCATTATCTCACGACATCCTACAAGCCGCCATTTGCCCTACTTCGGGACTTATTCGTTAGGAACGATTCTTATAGGGGAGCCGGCATTTCCTGACTCGGTTCGTTTATCATTAGAGACATTCGATCTAACACTTCCTCAATTTGGGAAACATTAAGGTCGTTCCCCATCAACCTCACATAGCCTTCAAAAGAAGAAGAAGAAGGGAAGCTATCGCGAATCACTTCCCGACTTCAACTTTTTAAGCTATCTCATCTCGACTGCAAACATACAACTTTTGTATTCGATAATTGCAATTTTTGATGTTAAATATCCTTAATATCTATCCCACATGCAGAAGCTATCAATAGAGATACTTCACGTTCAGTTTCCGACATCTTTTGGATAGATGCCTTATATCCTTCCGGGTTACCGTTATAACTCTCTATGATCGCTTTCTTTTGTTCTTCTGAAACGTTATAGAAAGCCAATACACTTTTCTTTTCTTCTTCCGTCATAGAAAGTTTGTTTTCGATGTTAAGTGATTTATTTGCCATTTTACACCCTCCTTAAAAAGATGGCGTTTTCGCCATTTCAATTTTCTTACTCTTTATTGCCATATCCTTTCTTAATCTTTTAAAAATAGCTTTGTAACATCTTTCACCACAAAAGCCTGCTTTATATTTATCCTGTTGTGCTGACGAAAAATAATCGGAAATGTTTATTCCAGCTATAGTTAAATTCATTAGTATTTCCTCTATAACAACAGGGCTAAGATTACCCCTCCTTTGTCTATACCACAACACTGGATTTCTCTCAAAACTAATCCTAATGCCAAAATACTCATCCTTTACCTCTCTATCTGACTTATAATGACACAAAAACTTAAACGGAATTATCTACTTTAGGCTTGTCACTCATTTGTATCGCATAAATACATTTTATTGGATAGCAGGGGTTAAAACACCCTGCTATTTTTATAAATTAGATGAGTAAGGCAAGCTCTTTATGTAGTTCTCCATAAACTGCCAGTCGGGATTACCTTTTGAATCTACGGGAAGTTTGATTTTATGCTTTAGTAATGTTTTTTGTCGATATTGCCTTCCATAAGCATATTTATATTTATCTTGATTTATTACCGTGACAATAAACATCATCATATATTTCGATAATTTGCAATTTGGAATTAAAACGAGAATATTATCATCACAACAAAATTCATGTCCTCTATAAGCACAAAATCCAAACATATCAATCGTGATGCAATTAGAATAAATATTCATATCATTATCTACAAATCTGTTTACACCTTGATTGTTTTCCCCTGCGGTTACTAATGGAATATCCCCTTCAATACTGTCTGCTTTAGTTAGGCGTTTTCCTTTATCACAATGGAAAATATCACTTACCAAATTAAACCATACCCATCTACGATCACTTAATTTGCACAAATTATTTAATAAAGGTATATTTGTATAAGTTTTTGGAATATAGTAATCACTATTTCTAACAAGAAATGTAGAATATTTACATAAATCATTTATGAAACAATTCTTATTCAACAATGTGTAATCTGTTTCCATATATGCTTCTGCACACCATTCATCTTTAGCTTCAACATGGTGCATAACACTTTTCCCTACAACTTCTTTACGATTACGATATAAAAGCAGCCATTCTTTTTTTATCTTGTTCCATGTATTATGAACATCTATACGCCCTAACTTTTTTCTTTTTTCAAACCCATCATCTTTAAAATACCCAAAGAAAGTTTCTTTATCTTTTGGATGTGGTTTATGTGCTGTGAATACCATAATGCAAGTCACAACGCTTTTATCTGAATTATAGAACAATTCATCGGGCATAGAAAATACAGCTTCAAGAGTATGTTTTGATAAAAGTTCTTTTTTCAAATTATATATACCTTTCCTTTTCTCTCCTGCTATAGCACATTGCATAGGAACAATAGCAACACACGTACCACCTTCAACCAATGCTTCTAAATTACATTTAACAAATTCCAATTCTTCCACATCGCCTTTTTTATCTGCTTTGTAAGGTGGATTTAATAGCCCGATTGTTGGTTTATATACCTTACCCGTATTTTCATCTTTTATGCCATTCTTAATTTCACGGATAATATCCATATCTAACCCACTTTTCGGATATATGTTTGTCTTTCCGTCTCCATGTATTGCCATATTTGATGCAGCCAGACAATACATTTTATCATTTTTTTCTATTCCTATAAGCTGATTCTTCTTTATTGACTTCTCAATAGCAATATCCCCGTTAGCGTCTTTAATCATCCTACTCATTGCCGCAATTAAAAAGCCGCAAGTTCCTGTACAATTATCAAAAACAACTGATGTTTTATTTACTTCCGAAATATCTGCAAAAAACTCTGTTATATGTGCCGGCGTTAATACTACACCCAAATCATTACTTGTATTAGCATATCTCAAAAAAGCGATAAATAATTGTCCTAAAACATCATAATACCTATTAGTTTTTTCAAACGCATTAATGTTTATGTCCATATCTGATATTAAATCACGCAAATAATTATGCTTACTATCCTGCACAAACATTCCTCTAATAGTAGAGTATTTAGATTCTATAATATTTATTTTCTCCGATCCTACGTTTTCTTTTTTTAACCAATCCATTACATCATTTATCATTCGATTTGCAAGGATTGTTTGATTATCTTCTGTCTTGTAGTATGACTTGAAATTGGGTAGCCTTAGTGCCAACAAAATACAACTTGCTAAAATACATCGTTCCGCTTCGTCAATTTGCATTTTATGAAGACGAGAGTTTAATTCTCTTGTATAATCTAACAATTTATCATAATCTTGTCGCTTTTTCTCATCCGAACTATTTACACCGGAATAATAATCGTCTGGGACTAACAACATATCTCCAAAATATTGAAATGCTTTTGGTTCATCTTTTAGATGCAAATAATGAGATACTTTTATATTGTTTTTGTCCGTACCACTTACTGCAATAGCAAGTACATCATAAGATTTTGATAGGTAAGAAGCGTAAAGCAGCACTCCGTCCACTGCATATTTATCATATTGTTTGTGGTTTTCACTTTCATGGAATCGTTTATCTGCTTTATCCTCTATGACTATAAGAAAATTTGTATCTTTTTTGTACTGGATAATAAAATCAGGATAACCTTTCCCGATTCCTTTCTTAGAAGCATTCCGAAGTAGCTTATCAATAGAAGAGTTAGATGACGATTGTTGTTCAATAATTATATCATCTTCAAATTGCCGAAAATAATCACGTACTATATTATCAGTTATAACTTCCTTTTTACCCCACCCAGTTTGTAACTTATTGTTATTCATATATTTACGAATTTATATTACTGCAAGTTCAACAAGTGAAGCAAACGCTTCGTTATTATCTCTGTGGTTAAGACGATAACAGAACTCGTTCACATACTTCTGCATATACTTAACCGATACATTGTGAAACACACCATACACACCACGTTTGAGTATTGCCCAAAAGCTCTCTATACCGTTGGTATGGATTCCATCACCAAGTGAAAATGCAACAGTGTGATCCACTTTCAATCGTACAAAGTTACAATCATTTTCCTTGTCGAGGATATTGTACCCTGCAAATTGATCGGTCATGACAGTTGTATTTTTCTTGCATACCTTTTTAAGTACATTGAAAAGTTGCTTACCGCTTAACTGTTTTCCTTCTTCATTATAATTAGCGACAACAGCATGAACCCTACCTGTATTACGTTCTTTTACACCGATTACAGGAGTTTTGAAAGTACCACGACCTCTTTTAGGTTTGTTATCATCGCCTGAATGATCATTGTCTTTACGAGGTTTGCCACCTACATAAGTTTCGTCAATCTCAACTATGGCTTCAAATGTTTCTTTGTATTCTTCTTTCTCCATTGCCTTACGGATTTGATGGAGCATACGCCATGCAGACTGATAAGAACCCATTCCTAATTCTCTTTTTAGTTGTGATGCTGATATTCCTTTCCGGGATATGATAACAAGATTCATCGCATATAACCACATACGAATATCAAGATGCGTGTTTTCAAATATTGTTCCTTTTAATGCTGAAAATTCAGATTTGCAATTGTTGCAATATAACTTTCTTCTATCATAGTTTTGATGGTATATTCCTTTATGAACACAACCACATTTAGGACAAACATAACCATCTTTGTATTTTGCAGCTACAATAAAATCTATTGCACTGTTTTCGGTAGGAAATCTCTTTGTAAACTCGAAATATGTCATAATTTTCTTATTTTTACACTGCAAATTTATAAAGAGATTTTTAATTATACAAGCCTAAAGTAGATAATTCCGAACTTAAATTTGTATTCGGCAGCCTCTTTTATTTTATCAAAAGTATGAATACTTCCAGCAGATATAATCATAATCTTATTCATAGTCAAGCTGCTTTATAAAGTTTTCGATAATAATTTCTGACAATAGGTTGAGGTACACGCTTTCTATAAGTAAGCGGACGTTTGTCAAATATAAGAGATTTTAAAAAGTCGGCAGTAACTTCCTTCTTTTCCTGTAAATAAGACCTTATTGTGCTCGCAAGACTACATAATCGCTCATATTCTTTATTGCTGTTATTCATAAAATTTTCTGCATAACAATCATACCGTTTTGTCCTACGTTGTGCATAAACAAGATAACGATAGGTTTTAAGAGGGAAACGCTTTTTTAGAGCAGAATCCCCTACGTTTTTTGTGTACATAATAATTTTCTTAGCAACAATAGCGTTCCATTTACGCATAGGAGGAAGATTGATCTGAAAATTCCAGCAACCTTTTATTTTACGGGAATCTGATTCTTTTTTTGTAGGCTCTCTAAAAAAATCCCTTCCAAAATAGAATTTCAGCTTTTTCATGCTATATCTGACTTGATCTATCGTCCAACCAAGTTCTCGTGCAATAGTCTTTTGACTAAAAAACAAAGAAGGTTCCCATTTGAGAGAAGGATCGTTTTTCTTTTCAGACAACCACACATGATAAATAATTCTTCTTTTTAGTTCAAGATAGACCGAAAGAACACGTTCATTAAAACCAAGTCTTAATTCTCGATTATTAAATCTTTGAGTATCTTTAAATGCCTTAAAGGGACGCAAAAGGCAAGCAGGAATTAAATTCATATCTTTAGAATAGAAGGATTTATCTTTTATCACGAAACGATAGGAAGTAATAACCTTCATCCTTCCACAAGAAGGATCAAAAATTTTTTCCACCTTATGTTCAATCTTCATGCCACCGGCATACTTATTAAATATCGTCAATGCTTGATTTTCAGATTCACATCCTATTGCATCTTTTAGAAAAGACAAAAGAGATTTTTTTGAATAAAAAATCTTTGAAGTAATACCTTTGGTTTTTCTCTTAGGAGTGACCTCTTTTCCTTTTTTGGTAAACCTTCTTCTGCCCGAAAATTTACCTTCACTCTCATTTAGCAGTAACTGCCGTTCTAAATCAGAACGAATCAAAAAGGCTGATATATTTTTGCAGTCCATAAATAGAATTTTTAATGGTTGTTATCAAATCGTTTTAATTCTCACAGTACAAAGAAAGCAAAAAAAACAATAACAAGCAAACTAACATAAAAAAAACTACGTTTCGCAACGTAGTTTCCCATTCCATTTATAGAATATAAAAATATAACGCTTTTGCCACAAAGGTACAACAAAAAACCGACAAAAACAAAGAACGGCGCGAAAAAGCACCACAGGGCGCATCGCCACAGCACCCGTCTCGCGCGCGCCCGTAGGGTTTCCTTCCCACCCTCCATCCCTAAGTCTTGTTTTCCGATTTTCCCATTCAAGCGCGTATGCGCGTGTTTTCCTTTCCCTCTTTTCTTTAATAGGAGTAATCCTGTTTTTGTTCTTTTCTTTTTTTGTTCTTTTCTTTTCACTTCTTTTTCTTTCACTTCTTTTTCTTTCTTAATAGGAGTATTCCTACTAAAAGAGAAATTTGTTCAGCAAATCGGAAAATTCGAAATAATGAGGGAATACTCCTATTCCCGAATTTTCGATTTTCCAAGGATTATTATATACTACTTTTTTAAAAGTATGTATATATATAATCATGTTAATTATGTCGGGAAAATCCGGCATTGAACGTAGTGTAAACGAGTGAAAATGAAGAGATTTTCTAAATCGACAAAGAACCCCCGTAGGGGGTGTGGGGTTCTTGAAATGGGGTGTGAAGCTTGTCAAAAAGAGGTAGTGGAGATAAAGAAAAATGGGTAGTGGAGATAAAGAAAAATGGGTAGCAAATCAAATGACTGCTACCCATCCATCGAATAGTAAAATAAGAAATTTGAAGAAACTATTGTTGAGGCTTTGGTGAAGATTATGATTTAATACACTATGTCTGCTTTTGAAATTTGGGTAGGAAGGTATTTCTCAATAGTTCCTACCCTTTTTGATGATCAGAACTTAATCTCTACATATACCATGATTAAAATTCTTGGTCTTTTGTTTCATTTTCTACTCTTTTGCCCAAAGGTAGTAAAGATTCTACAAATGATTCGTCGAATTTGATAATTCCTTTTTCTTTTTGTTCTTCTATGTATCGTATCTTTTCTTCGTCTGTTACTTCCACAAGACCGGGAAAAGGATTTTGATCCCTGCCATATTCTCTTTTCATTCGTCTGGCAGCTCTCCAATTAGGATCACGTAGAATACCATCACCTATTCTTAATAGGAATCTCTTTCCTGGAGCAAACCCTACCATCAATAAATCTTCATTTGATCTGTTTTGTTCTTTGGGAATGACTTCCACATCTATACCTCGCAGAAAGAAGTTCGACAAGAACGCTTCCATCACATCTCCATCCCATTCGTAATATAAATACAAAAGCCTTCTTCTTTTGCTTATAAAGTATTTTATTTTCCTTTCCATATTCCTATTTCTTTTTCTGTTTGTTCATGTCGTAATAGTTGATAAAGATAATGTCAAATCCAATTGCTCCGTTTTGTTTCATTTCAATTGAACTGAATCCACCGTCCCAAATAAGGGCAATAAGTTTGTAATCTGGTTTATCTACAACCTCGGATATCCCTTCTTTCTTTAACTTTTCTTTTCTTTCAGATAATCCAGAATCCCATCTATAAAGGTTTTTGTATCTTCCATATCATAAATATCGAACTTTGCTTCGAGACTTGTATAAGGAACTATCCCTGATTTTTCATCAAAAACCTCGTTTACACTTAATTTATAACCTGTATTGAGGCTATATTTTATAGCTTTTCCTCCAGTCTCTATAGCAACCTTTTCGCTGTAGGCTTCTTTTGGAATGAGTTTATCAGCTTCTTCAACCAAAAAATCTTTAGAAGAAGCATCCAATATTTTAAATTGAATATCCATAATTTGATAGATGTTCAATTCTTTGGAGGTTTCTTGCTCTTTGGTAATTTCTGATTCTTTAGAGGCTTCCTGCTTGCATCCACACGTCGAAATAAGTGTAAATAATACACTGATAAAAATTACTCTTTTCATACTATTTTGTTGTTTTAAGAATTTCACGTTTGATGTTATTGTTTGTATCCTTTGCCAAAGGAACCGCTATCAGGATTGAGAAAATCCAAAATCCGGTAAACCAAAGTAGGCGTTCAACGCAGTTCACCAAATCGACCTTAAATAAGGCGATTATAGCACCTAAAATATTATACAGGGTACAAATGGTCAGGATGGATGCGATAATAGGTTTACCGGTATAATAAAGCCCAAATCCACCCCACATACAGGTCATGATAAAAGCCCTGAATGGCTTTTTCTTTCTCGCTTCATAAAGCAACGCTTGTCTTTCCGTCATCTTTACTTCCATATCTTCTATTAGTTTTTGATTGTATAATTGATCTTTGTGTTTTCTTCTGTACAAGATTGTGTCCAGAGTGAAGGGATTTCTATTTCCGTTTCATCTTCTGTCATCATTAAATCTGCTTCAGATTCTTTACCAGCAACGAAAAACGTTCCACTTTCTGTAAAGGTAAATTCTTCATAATCATCTTTACCGAAAAATACTTTTGCCAAAATAGGATAGTTGTTGTTGCTCAGATTTTCAAAAGAAATGATTTCCACTCTCCTACCATTTCTTGTGCAGACGGGTTTGCCTACTTTTGCTTCTTCTAAATTGAAAGGTTTCATGATTGTTATTTGGTAACTATATACCAGTTTGCACTGGTACATATTAGTTAATAAATTTCTTAACTGGGTTATATCCAAACCCTGTATAGGGTGGCATTACTGCATCCCCTTTTACTTTTCTCATGATGTTATAACTTCCGTTGACATCAGCATTAAGTAAGATTCCATCTTTTGTTCTAAAAAGCCCTCTCTTAATTCTTTTACCAACGTAAGTATCATGGTGTTCCACAGATTCTAAATCAAAAGAACTGCATTTTGACGTATGAGATTCGTTTACTTCAACAAATCTTAGCCCTTGTCTTTCTGATTTATACCTTAACATTGATATGAACATATCGAAAGGAATTGAGACAAAATTCTGATTGTTTCTTTTCCCAAGATTGGATTCTTGCTTCCATCCATCATTATGTCCGACTATCAATGTTGTTATATTATCTTCCAAACAAGTATTGATTATTTCTTTACTTGCCTTGTGAAGATAATCCTTTACTTTGTTGTTTCTCTTTCTTGTAAGAGACATTAACCGTCTTGAATTTTCTTTTCCATTTACTTTTTTTTAATTGTTGTTGAATTTTCGATCTTTTCTTGTTGTAATACTGATTGATGGATTTTAATTTCCTTCCATCAATCAAAACAGGTTTATTGTTTGTATTAGTTACAATAGAAGCTAAATTATTTACACCCAAATCAATAGACATGATCCTATTGTTATCGGGAAGCTGTTCTTTTACAGAAGATTCATAAACAACTTCTATAGAATAACAATCTGCTTTAGGAATAAATCGAACTTGTTTTACAGAACCTTCTTTGCAATTCGTTTTCAAAGGTGACAATCCTTCTTTCTTTGGAAAGAAAATGAAGTTTCCTTTGTGCTTAAACTGCGCATAAGAATAAGAAAATATATTTCTACCTTTTGTTTTATGTTTATATCTCGGAAATTTTGGACAACCGGTAAACTTTTTGTTATCCCGTTTCCAAGACTTGATAGCAGAAAAATAAGATTTTAGGTTCTTGTCTAAAGCTATAAGAACTTGTTGAGAAGATGATCCACTCATTGCTTTATAATCTATATTATTTTCTGCTACCATTTTCTTATTAAGTTCTCCTGCTGCAAAAGTAATATCGTTTTTGTACAAAATGCAGTCTATGGAGTTAAATTACTTTAAAATGTAACATTTTAGTGTTACACTCTCGTTAATGGAAACAAAAACTCCCGTCCCTCAATAAAGAAGAACGGGAGAAAACATGAAAGAATTGATTACCTAAGCAAGCGATTGGATCAACTTCAAGTAACATGACAAAGTTAGGAATTTGACGGGTGATTCCAACGAATTTTCGTCAAATTCATAGTCATTCAGCCATTTTTCCAATGCTTTTATGTCAATATATTGCCATTTTTCCTGTTTTAGACACTCTGCAAGTGCAGGAAAAGTATACTCTTTATCCTCATTGAACTTTTTGCACACTCTTTTGAGGTAACTTTTCCTACCGGCATACCAAATATCACCCGCAGATGACATACAGTAATAGGAATTGTCCTTTCTTTTTACTCCAAACCGTGTCACGATAGGGAAATACACCCTATCAGCAAGGAAAATGAAAGGAATGTACCAGACACCGTACAAAAAGGTCATAAATCCGTTCAATTTCGCTTCCGGTACAAACTTTTTGAGGGTTTTTCTGAATCCGTAAGCAAAATACCAATTGTTCGCACCTCTTTTTACCTTTACAGTGTATTTCAAATGATTGTTCCTATCCTCTACTCTGTCCCAAGGTTTCAGCTTTTCTGTATTCATGGATGGAAGGTAAGTCCAAAAATGCTTTAGCGCACTGAAATAGGGATTGTAAATGGTGTGTCCATGATCGGAAACATAGGAAAGAATATCATGCAGTATTTCTTTTGCCAGATTTCCTATTTCTTGTCCTTTAAAAACGTCTATTAAAAGAGAAAGAGAGGGCAACAAGTTCCAAATCTGATCTTGTGATACGAAAGGGGAAAAGCATGGATTTTCGTTTTCAAGTTCAATCCCATTGGAATAACCGCTTTCTATTTTTATGGCATCAAAAAGACCACAGGAAGAGGATGAAATATCGTCTCGAAGGAAAAACCCTTTTTCGCGTACAAAATACACTTTTGGATTCTTCATCTTTTCATCCTCGTAGGCACTCGTTGACAACCTCTGGAGGGATTTCAAGCACCAGAGTATTTTGTTGTTGCAAGTCTTGTCTCCCAGTAACGATTCCATCAAAAGGTAGTGAAGGTATTCCGCCATGTTGATAGTTCCATCACCCCAATATAGGATTTTTAGTCCTGTGTTCGGACTTTTCACTCTTTTGCTGGCAGGGATATTCGTTCCTCTGCAAGTAGTTTCTTCTGTAGCGACAATAAAGTCTTTAAAGAAGATGTCTTTTAGCTTTGAATATTTTTCTTCGATTGTCATAAGCTGTATATATTCAATGTAGGTGATTTATAAAAATGGCGCGGAAGTTCTTGCCCACCGCGCCCAAAACACAAAGTATGAAGAAGATTATGCTGCTTTCTTTTTAGTGAATAATCCAAACAACCATTCAATAAGTCCAGTGTCCCAAAATCCGTTACTGGCTAATCCGGCTCCAAATCCCCATAATAATGCTTGCCACCAATCCAATCCTTCAAACATACCCAAATGGAAACCCCAAGCGAACATACCAAGTCCGATGCCGATTACCCAAGAGATAATTCTTTGAACCCATTCTGACGGTTCTGTTTTGAATAGTTTCTTGATGAACTCCGTTACAACTGTTGTAACACCTACCACACCTGCGAATGTTGCAAAGTTTGCTGCATAGTCAACTGTTTCTTCCGGTAATTCTCCTTGTGCAAAAATACAAGTGATGCAGGAGAACAAAATTGCCAATGTCAATAAAATCTTGCTCATGATAAAATATATTTTGAGTTATATAACTGCCTCAAAGATAAAATAAAAGGGACACTTTCACAAGCATCCCTTCCGATTACTGTTTATCGCCAATGATAAAGTATTAAATCATTCAATTGTTAATTTCTTTTCACTCCCAACTTAGCTCTATAAGCCTGTCGAAGATTTTCTACTACGATTTCCAAAGCATTTACATTCATGCTTTCGATGATTTTCACTCCCGGCACGTTTGTTCTCCAGATAGCGTTTCCGTTATCATCAATAGTCTGTTCTATTGTTGCGTCTGGGTAAATTTTTTGCAATTTTGTTTTAGCTGCTTCCAGTCTTTCTTGATATGTTGCCATAGCTATACTTTTTGTTTTCAAAAGTAAGCCCTCTCCTATTCAAAAACAAATACTTTAACAAATGTTAATAGTGTTGTAACATTATACTGTTACATATATCTTTGCACCGGTATGAGAAAAGGTAGGAAAGCAGAAAGTAGATTGATTAAGTCGGTAATGGTGTATCTTGTGGTAGATGGATTGGCGAAGGTATGCACTCTTGATAACGAGATTATCATTGTTCCTATCGCAGTTGTTCTTATTAGTGTTATTTTGACACTAAAAGTTTTTGATTGAATTTCGATAAAAATGTAACATTATATTTTGTCATGTAACATTAAAGTGTTACATTTGTGGCAGAATAAAGAAAAACGATTTTAAACTTAATGCAAAAAAATGGATTAAAAATTAAAGAGATCATGCAAGAAAAAGGTATTTCCGTAGCCCAGGTGTCAGAAAAATTGGGAGTAACAAGGCAATCTCTTTATAGGTGTCTGAATGGAAATCCTACCATGAACCGGTTAAAGGAAATAGCTGATATTCTTGATGTTTCTCCAAAAGACTTGTTCAACGATGAGAAGAAGGATTGATTTATTGATAGTAACAAACAATATTAAAAAGAAAAATATGGAAACGAAATTTAAAGAAGGTGATGTTGTACGGATCAAAAGTCTTGATTGGTACAATAATAACAAAGACAAAAATGGAAATGTAGTTGTAACCGGCTATAGTTGTTCATTCACAAAGGCATTAAGTGAATTTTGTGGCAAATGCTTTGTCATTGAAAAAGTAGAAGATACAGGAGGTATCTATTTAAACGATCTTCCTTATGTATTTTACGAATGGATGTTTGAACCGGGAAAATATGAATTAAAATCTTTGGATATAACCAAAAATTCTGTTGCAACCAACAATCCTTTTATTTTCAATTCTGCAAAGAAACCTATTTCTGTTTGTGGCGTAATTTCAGTACCTTTATATATCGCAGTAAAGGTTCGGGAAACACCAAAATTCCAGCCTTTTCAAAAAGTGCTTGTAAAGGATTGTGAAGAAGGAATATTTGGCGTTTGGCATTGTGATTTGTTTTCTCATACTTCAAAAGAAGGCAAATATTTTACCTCTTCCGGTATGTGGGATGAATGTATTCCTTTTGAAGGAAACGAACATTTGATAGGAACAAAAGACGATCCTAAAAAACAATAATCCAGAGTTTCCATATATTTTTAAGTTTTCCGGCGGGACAGCTCATCATCTTCCCGTAAAAGATCGGCTCCCGCCGGATTTTATCTCATTTTTAATTACTGTATCGCAATGGCTTATTTTATCTTAATAGGAAGAAGAATCCCAAAACAAGCTGTAACAGGCTTCAAATTTCAGAACGAAACAGACAATATCCGTTCTTTTCTTTCAATCAGAATAAGAGGAAAAGAAGAGATCATTCCTTTTAAAGAGAACAAAGACATGTCTCCTGTAAAACAGTATCTTTGTTCTGTATTCCCCAAATTCGTAAAAATAGGTGACTGGTATCTCAAAATGTCAGAGATCAGAGAATACAAACCGGTAACTGCCGAGGGTAGGAATCCTTACATCTTATTCAAGACATCTAAGTTCGGAAATATAAAAGTTCGTTTTCCAAAAGACGAAAATATGAATGCAGAATTACTGGTATTGGATCAACTTTTTGATGTAGAATAATATAATCATCTCAAAAACAACAAAATATGGAAACGAAAGACAGAACAAAAACAGAAGTCTCTATTGAGCTAAGGGAAGTTCAAAGAGAAATCAGTAAAGCAAGAAGTACAAGAAATTGGGCAAAAATTTCTTTTCTGAACCAAAAAAGAATACGCCTGCAAGAAGAACTGGATTACTTAAAATCCAAAGACAAGTTCTATTACCAAGAACAAAATTTGGAAAAATCACTTGTTTCTTGGGCAGCGAAGACACTCAATCTTTCGCTCAATATGGCGGATTTATCCGTATATTATCTGGACTTGTATTTGCTTCATTTCAAAGAAAGAGGATTTGCTCCTACCGATGAATGGAAAGCTAAAGAAAAAGCATTTCATGAAGCTGCAAAAGGACTTGCAGAATATATGCGGTATTTCTTTAAAGGGGAATCCTCTGACGATAATTCAGAAAGCATGTCGGAACTTATGGACTTAATAGAAAGAGATTACTACACTGACAGAGAGAAGGTTCATCATAAACAATATGAAGATAAAGTATGATAAGAGAAGATTATACCGGATTTGAAATAGATAAACTTTAATAAAATATGAATAAGAATATAATCAACAACGCTCAACTTTTAGAGATTAAAACTAAGATTAGACAACTTGGAGCAATGATGAATGCATATCAATGCAGGTTTGTGGTTTCTTCGGGTCAATTGTTTTTTGTGGATGATGAATATGCTGGAACGGTTAAACTGACTAATCTTGATAATGGAGAATCTAACATATCATTCCCTTCATGTGACGATGGATTGATAATCAATCCAGCCGATAAGCATATTAAATAATTTCAAAACTAAAAATATTCAAATTAATTAAACAATAATAAGACATGAAACAAGATATAGAATTTGCTGTTCCTCTTTTCAAAGCTGGTGCAGAATGGCGCATTAACAGCGTGTGGCACGATGCAAGAGAAAAGCCAGACAAAGGGAAGCTGCTCATTGTGGAGGATATTGACGGTGCTTATGATTTGGTCTATTCAACTAAGGGCAAGCCATGGGAAGAACTTTCAGAAAAGGATCATTATATGCGCTGGGCATATGTTGAAGATTTGATACCTTAAAAACAAGATAAACAATATGGAAAGCGAAAAGTACTGGTAAAAAACGATGAAAGTGACAGGTGGTGTATCAGTTTCTTTTCAAGGGAAATTGTGGACGGTTCCGATGGATCGTCTTGCGAGTATGAATGTTCCAATGGAACATTATGGAACTGTTGCATTCCTTTTGAGGGCAATGAATATCTTTTAGGAACTGCTGAAAATCCAGAAAAATGAACGAATTAGTTTACAGAAAAGAAAATCAGGCGTTGACCAATAGTAGATTGGTAGCAATGAAGTTTGGGAAAAGACACTCTGATGTTATTAGAGCGATAGAAGATCTTTTAATCAAACTACCTGAAAATGAGCGAAAACGCAATTTTGCGCAATTGGAAGAAGATGTCGAAATATCAAACGGTGGTTCTAAGAAATTAAAATTTTATGCAATGACGGAAACGGGATTTACGCTTCTTGTTATGGGATTTACTGGAGAAAAAGCAATCCAGTTTAAATTAGAATATATCGCAGCTTTCAATAAAATGAAAGAAATCATAAAAAGAGCATCCTTGCCGTCTTACTAGATAGACGATCCTATTAAAAGAGCGGAAAAGTGGATAGAGGAACAAAAAGAAAAGAAAGCACTTGAAACAAAAGTAGAAGAACTGTCTATCGAAAACAAGGAAATGGAAAAGAGAATTGAAGAAGATACTCCAAAAGTGATTTTCGCAATGGCTGTAACCGAATCCAAACGATCCTGTCTTGTTGCGGAGCTTGCAAAGATAATCTGTCAAAACGGAATGGAGATCGGACAAAACAGATTATTCAAGTGGTTAAGAAAGAAAGGTTATCTGGGAACAAAAGGAGAATACTACAATCAACCTATGCAAAGGTGGGTAGAAGCAGGGATGTTTGAGATCAAGAAAAGAACGATCACAAAACCGAACGGTGATCTGATTACGGTAAGCACACCTCTTGTAACCGGAAAAGGTCAAGTGTACCTCGTGAACAAGTTCTTGAAAGAATATATTTCAAAATGAAAATGAAAAATCACTCAATTTGTCACAATATAATGTTACATTTTAGTCTAAAAATACTGTTTGACATATTATATTGTGACAAATCCATAAAAAGTTTGTTACTTATAAACACTCTCTCCCTCTCTCCTACCCAAATGTTAAAATCAAAAATCCATATTTTAGACCTTAAAATCACTCTATTTTGAGTCAAAAATATACAATAAGTAAATTCATTTTCGCCTATAAGGGAAGTCGGATTTTCAAAATTAATAAATCATTGATATTTAATCATTTAACTCAAAAACTTACCAAAACGTCATTTTTACACCTTATTGTAAAAATATACAATAAGTCCAATCACCATTTTCTTGTCTCATTTTACCTCAATTGTTAAAACCAATCTGAAAAAGTAATAGTAAATAGTTACATTTTGGTAGGAAATTTGTTACAGAAGGTTAAATAGAAGAAATCACCTTTCCAGAAGGTAAAATTCCATTCATTTAGGTGTAATTTATAGCAATCCAGACGTATTTGTAGTAGGAGATTTACCCTATTTTGTAACAATAAACTATTACATTTTAGCCTGTTTTTGGACTTTTATTGGTATCATTTTAATAGGAACAGTCTTTATTTACTTTACAAATAGTCAAAATTCAAAAATAGTCGGAAAATAGGGCGTGTAAGACCTATCAAAAATCACATAAGTCTGAAAATCAAGAATTTAAAATTTTCCAATTTTGTCCAACCCCTTATATCGAAAAAAGTTTTGAAAACCCGATTTTCCTACTTTCATTTTGATAGAAAAATCAATTGTTTCTATATCATTTTGTCAAAATAGGAAGATTTTATGAATTGAGCAAAGCGATTGTCCCTCGGAAGGGATGAAGAATCCGCAAGGATTCCCCTTCCGAAAGAAAATAGGATAGACCAATCCACCAAAAATCGCCAATAGAAGTCCAAATCCATATTCTCGTACATACCAACAAAGAAAAAACAGGAAAGTCAAACCCATAGGAAAGAAAAGAAATACCCTACCCCTTTCTCAATAAAAAAACCCGGCTAAAAAAAAGAAAGAAAGAAAGGAAGGAAGCCTCATATAAAAGAGATTTTCAAAATTTCTATATATGAGGGTAGCATAACTGAACATGTTATCTATTGTATAGGAGAATAAATACCCTCCCTGTCATACTTCTTTTTTTGATAATATTTATAATTGATTGAAATTTAAATAGATAAATAAAAAGTATGTCTGTAAAATTTTTGCCCAAATGGAATGTAATTAGGAATTTTTGTCCAAATTAGGAATTTTGTCAAATTAGGAATTTTGCCCAAATGGAATGTAATTAGGAATTTTGTCCAGTGTCATGTTAGACACGCAGGCTTTATATGGAGAGTCCTCAAACAGTCCCTAAAGATACCCTGGATAAACAAAATACCCCTCCTAACCTATCTATTATCGTTTTTCTGGCACTTTCTTATCAAAATGGTATAGAAGTACCACCTACCAAAAGAAAGTGCATTAAATCGTCTTATTTGGCTTCATATGTTTTGAGGGAATGAAAGCTACTTTAAACTATAGGAACACACCACCCTAAGGATATATCATCATCCAAGTGTATAGGATAGTTACGATACATTGAAAGTTCCTATATATATTATATATAATATATATAGGAAAAATCAAATATAAGGATATATCCAGGGCAAAAGTAGGTGCATTTTGGTATTAGTATAGCTCTCAAAAATGGGTCGTACATGGTGCGTTGCAGCACCATAGACCCATTTTTAAAAACAATAGATATATAACTCCCGTAAAAAAGAAAGGCAATATATAGAGTATAAAAAAATAAATATAGAAGGTGATCAACAACTATAGGAATAGAAGCGAAAAGTAGACAGCAAACACAATCACAAACACTCTGGAAGGTACATGAATAGTGGAAATGGTAGGAAAATAGAGGGAATGAAGGGAAGGTGTTTTGTGTAGGGTGATGGCACTGTCTCTTATACACATCTCCGAGCCCACGAGACTCCTGAGCATCTCGT
>ERZ1027264.817-NODE-817-length-18915-cov-9.501326_pt1 | contig 18915 bp, 14 predicted proteins | sample MGYA00519258_ERZ1027264 | MGnify/ENA primary metagenome ERZ1027264 (study PRJEB26926, sample SAMN06164692) | human gut metagenome | biome: ENVO:00009003; feature: ENVO:2100002; material: ENVO:00002003 | host: Homo sapiens | place: USA | collected 2012 ...
ATCTACACCTATTAAGTCGTCGGCAGCGTCAGATGTGTATAAGAGACAGATGCAGTAGATCATCGCCGCGAAACCGCCGACCACGAAGGGGACTTTCCAGTAACTTTTGTTGTAGATCTGCCCCGCGCCGGGGAAGATGCAGGCCAGCGTTGTGGCCTTCTTGACGTTCGACACATCGTTGGTCGAGTAGTTTACCGCCGCATCGCCGATGAAATAGATGTACGAGGCGACGGTCAACCCCAGGTAGACCTGGCGGCGGGTGTTGCTGCGGATCATCTTGGCCTGCAGTGCGTCCAGTTCGGGCGTACGTGTGAGGTTTTTGTCGGTATAGGCGTCATACTCGCGCTTGAGCGGCTTGTATGTCCTGTTTTCGTTGATGTAGAGCGCCAGCCCCGCTCCCACCGTACCGTAGAGTATGGGCAGCTTCCAGTATTGTTTGTTGTATATCTGTCCGTAGCCGGGCAGGACGGTCGAGATCCAGCAGACCTTCGAAAGCGACATCGAGTCACTCATGAGCCAGCCTTTCTTGTGCCGCATGGAATCCGGTTCGGTCTTGATGCCGGCCAGCCTGAGCTGCATGAGCGAGTCCGTGGCGCGGATGTCGTCCGTGCGCAATGCCGTCACGGCGAGCGAATCGGCCGTGAAGTCCAGTGCCATGAGCGAGTCGAGTTCGCGCGCGAGGGCGTTGTTGGCCAGCGAATCGCTCTTGTGGCGCAGCGAATCCGGCTTGACGAACATGCCGCCGCGTACGATGGTGCGCGCCCCGCGGTGGAGCTGTGCCTCGGCGGGGAGCCACAACATGAGCGCCGCGAGCATCGGCAGCAGGTGTCTGAACCGGATACTTCCCATATTATTTAATGCGTCCCGAAAACCGTTCGATGAACTGTTCGATATCCTTGTCGTCGCCGAACCCGATGACGATGCGTCCGCCGCCGTTCTTCGAGCGCTTGATGCTGATGTCCTGCGAGAAGAACTTTTCGAGTTGCTCCACCAGCCGCGAATAGCTTTCGGGATACTCCTCGTCCTCCACATTCTGTGCCGCTGCGGCCGGTTGTTCGGTGAGCGAGCGTACCAGCTCCTCGGCCTGGCGTACCGAAAGGCCTTTCTTGATGATGCGTTTGAGCACGCGTACCTGCATCCCGTCGGGGGCGCCGGCGATGGCTTTGGCGTGCCCCATCGAGATGAGCCCCTCCTTGAGCGCCAGCTGCACCTCGTCGGGCAGCTTGAGCAGCCGCATGTAGTTCGAGATGGTCGAGCGTTTCTTGCCCACCTTTTCCGAGAGGGCGTCCTGCGTCAGGTTGCACTCGTCGATCAGGCGCTGCATTCCGAGCGCGATCTCTATGGCATTGAGATCCTGGCGCTGGATGTTCTCCACCAGGGCCATGGCGTGCAGGTTCTCGTCGTCCACCTCGCGGATATAGGCCGGGAGGCTCGTCAGGTCGGCGCGCTGCGCCGCACGCCAGCGGCGTTCGCCGCTGATGATGATATATTTTCCGTCGCCGGATTTCTTGACCGTGATGGGCTGGATGACCCCCAGCTGGCGGATCGAGTCGGCCAGTTCGTCGAGCGCCTCCTCGTCGAACTGCGTACGCGGCTGCGTGGGGTTGGGAATGATCTCCGTGATGTCGATCTCGGACATCTGGCTCATCGGCTTGAGCTTGGCGTCGACGGCGTCGGTGCCGAATATGGCGTCCAGTCCGCGCCCTAATCCCTTCGGTTGTTTCATTTCGGTATGTTATTTTCTCGGTTTGCGGTTGCGCTTGAGGAATTCCCGGGCCAGCGTGAGATAGTTCTCCGAGCCGACGGCGCCCGCGTCGTAAAGCATGACGGGCTTTCCGTGCGAGGGTGCTTCTCCCAAACGGATATTGCGCTGAATTATTGTGTCGTAAGCCAACGGCCCGAAATGTTCGCGCACCTCGTTCACGACCTGGTTGTTCAGGCGGTTGCGCATATACATCGTCAGCAGGAAACCCTCGATGTCGAGCGCCGGGTTGAGGCCGCTCTTGACCTTGCGGATGGTGTTCAGCAGCTTCGAAAGCCCTTCGAGGGCGAGGTATTCGCACTGCACGGGGATGAGCACCGTGTCGGCGGCCGTGAGGATATTGACGGTGGTGTAACCCAGCGAAGGGGAGCAGTCGATGAAAATGTAGTCGAACCTTTCGCGCACGGCGTCCACGATGCGCTTCATCACATGGTGGGCGTCCTCCAGCTTGGGCAGCTCGGTGTCGGCTGCTACCAGGTCTATCGACGACGGCAGCAGCCACAGGTTCTTCACGTCGGGGCTTTGCAGGATAACCTCCTCGGGCTTCCTGAGGCCGGCGATACACTCGTAGATGCCTTCGAGGTTTATGTCGAAGCCCAGTCCGGAGGTGGCGTTGGCCTGCGGGTCGGCGTCGAGCAGCAGCACCTTCTTGCCCAGCAGGGCCAGCGATGCCGCGAGGTTGATGGCTGTTGTGGTCTTGCCCACGCCGCCTTTCTGATTCGCTAAAGCGATAACCTTTGCCATGTTTCAATCGGGTTTATAATCGGGCAAATTTAATGATTTAAAATGGAAATCCATAACCGTAACCGAAATTTGCTTATCTTTTCGGAAAATGGGCTGCGCTCCTGCCGGAGCAAATAAATTTGCTTTTGCCCTTGACTTGCACTATCTTTGGACTCGGAACGAATTGATAGTAACAGCCTATTATGACAGAAAAAAAACAGGGGGCTCCCGTTCGGGAACCCATGCCTGCCGGAGAGCCTGCGAAGGCGGCGGGCAATAAGGCGGACAATAATAAGATATGGCACTACAACGGAAAATTCCCCGTGGTGGTGGACTACCTGGTTTTCTTCGGCATCTTCCTGCTGGCGCAGGGCCTGGGAACTGCCGTGGCATGGCTGGCGGGGTGCAAATGGCCCGATCCGGAGCTGCTGGCCAGCCCCGACGAGGCGATAAGCACGGCGGAGCAGATCGCCGCCGGGCATTTCAATGCCGTGACCTATTTCGTGTCGATGTCCGTGACGCTCGCGGGATTCCTCTTCTACCGCAGGCGGAGGCACGGCCCTGCGGTCGTGGCGCGTTTCTCCCGGCGCGGGCTGAATCCCGTGCTGCTGCTCTGGGGGGTGTTCTTCATGCTCTCGACCTCGGTCGTGCTGGAGCCGTTGCTGAGCCTGATGCCCGAGGTGCCGAACGTCTACGGGCGCGGGGCGTGGGCGATCGTGACGGTCGTGGTGATGGCCCCGCTTTTCGAGGAGGTGATCTTCCGCGGCGTGCTGCTCGAATCGACGCGCGCACGATACGGCGTGGTGGCCGCATGGCTGCTCTCGTCGGCCATCTTCGGCATCGTGCATGTCCATCCCACAGTGGTGGTGAACGCCTTTGTCATGGGCCTGGTGCTGGCCTTCATCTACCTGCGCACCGATTCGCTCTGGTCTGCGATCATACTCCATGCGGTCAACAACGGCATTGCCTACCTGGCGCTGATTGCCGGGCACGGTAATTCCATGCTCATCGACATGGTCGGCAGCCGGACGCTCTACGTGCTGTTGTATATCGCGGCGCTGGCCGTCTTCGCCGTTTCGGGTTACATGATGCTCGTGTCGCTGCGCCGTCTGAAGGCCGAGGAGAAAAATCGCGGCGCGGCGTAATAATCTCGGCAGAGGCTGCGTTAGTTACGAGTAAAAACAGTATCTTTGTCCTCCGGATTATGACTTTGCGAACGAAAATAGCGGTCGTGGCGGCTACGTTGTTCCTGGCCGGTTGCCAGGAACTGCCCGGCTATTTTGCCAGCGATACCACGCTGGCGCGGGCGGGCGGCAGCGAACTGAAGATGCGCGATGTCGAGTCGGTAGTCCCGAAGGGGGTTACGGGCGAGGACAGCGCGGCCTTCATGAAGGTCTATGTCGACCGCTGGGTGCGCAAACAGCTCAAATTGCAGGAGGCCGAGATCCTTTTTTCCGCTTCGGCGGACGATATCGACAAGATGGTCGAGGAGTACCGGCAGGCGCTGCTGATCCGCAAGCTGGATCAGCATTACGTCGACCGCAGCATCGACACGACCTTCACGGAGAACGAGATCGCGGCCTATTACAACGCGCACAAGGCCGATTTCCGGCTCGACCGTACGTTGGTCAAGGGACGGATCGTGCAGTTCGGCGAAGGGTACCGCCAGGCGCGCAAATTGCGGGAGCTGATGGGGGCGAAGAGCGAAACCCGGCAGCAGGATTTCCGGGACATATGCGCGAAGAACGACTTTACGGTCACCGATTTCAGCGACCAGTGGGTGGATTTCCCGGAATTCCTGAGTTTCCTGCCCACGCTCCGGTCGCAGAACTACGACCCGGTGCTCGCATCGACGGCCGTGCAGGAGATGCGCGACAGCCATTCGCACTACTATTTCCAGATCGACGCCGTGCGCCGCGAGGGGGAGCCCATCCCGCTCGAACGGCTGCGGGGGACGATCCGCCGCATCCTCTTCAACCAGCGCCAGAGCGAGATCATCCGCAGCCACGAGGAGGAACTCTATAACCGTGCGTGCGAAGGCGGGAGCATAAAGATTTTCGAAAACGAGAATACAAACGATAAAGAAAAAGAATAATGTTGAAAAAAGGTATGCTGGGGGCGGCTTTCGCCCTGCTCGTTGCCGGGGCGTTCGCGCAGAAGCAGCAGGTGATGCTCGACAAGGTGGTCGCCGTCGTAGGGTCTTCGTCCATCCTCCATTCCGAAGTGGCGGAGTATGCCCGGCAGCTCACGGCCCAGCGCCGTGCCGAAGGATATACCTCCGACCGTGACCCGATGAACGAGGCGCTCGAGGCACTGATGACCCAGAAGCTGCTCTTCAACCAAGCGCAGATCGACTCGGTGAAGATCAATGCGGGCGACATCGCCACGCATGTGGAACAGCAGATTCAGAATATGATCGAAACCGAGGGGTCGATCCCGAAGCTCGAGGCCAAGCACCACATGGCCATTTTCAGCATCCGCGAGAACATGCGCCAGCGCTATGAGGAGCAGTCGTATGCCTCTTCCATGCAGAGCGAGGTCGTGAGCAAGGTGTCGGTCATTCCCGGCGAGGTCGAGCGTTTCTACAAGTCGATCGACAAGGACAGCCTGCCGACCGTGGCCGAACAATATGTCTACGCCCAGATCACCCGTTTCCCCAAGTCGATCACCGAGGCCAAGCAGCGCACGCGCGAGCGCCTGCTCGACATGCGCGAACGGATCATTACCGGCAAGGCGAAATTCGAGAACCTGGCACGCATGTATTCGCAGGATCCCGGGACGATGATGCGCGGCGGCGAGATGGATCCCACCGAGCTCAACGGACTGGAAGCACCGTTCGCCGACGCCCTCGAGAACATGAAGCCGGGGCAGATATCGGAGGTCGTCGAGACCCGCTACGGACAGCATATCATCCAGTTGCTCGACAAGCGCGGCAGCCTCTACCATTTCCGCCATATCCTGCTGCGCCCGGTCTATACGATGGACGAGCTCAACGAAGGGGTCGTGTTCCTGGACAGCATCGCCAACCAGATACGCAAGGATTCCCTCTCGTTCGACAAGGCCGCCCTCCAGTTCTCCGACGACGCCACGTCGAAGATGAACGGCGGTATCGTCTCGAACCACGACATTCTGGAGCGTTTCAATGCCTTCGAGGCGAAGCTCACCGTGACGAAGTTCCTGCGTGAGGATTTCGCGCACTTCGGTGCACTGGACGACTACAATGCCTTGATCCGCCTCAAACCGGGCGAGATTTCGCCGGCATTCCTGACCGAGGACATCATGGGCAACCAGCTGGCCAAGATCGTCAAGCTCGTGGAGATCATTCCCACGCATGTCGCATCGCTCAACGAAGACTACCTCCGGCTGGAGGAGATGGCGCTCAATGCCAAGCAGGAGCGGGTGTTCAAGGAGTGGCTGACCAAGAAGATCGACGCCATGTACGTTTACATCGACCCCGAATTCCGCGACGGGGAGTTCGAGAACAAAAGCTGGGTGAAATAAACCGTGCGCAGGCTCTTTACCATAGCTGCCGTCGTGCTGGTTGCGGGCAGTGTGATTTTCGCCCGCAGCGGGATGCAGGCACCCGGACAGGAGCCCGAGGCCGAGAAGAAACTCATCGACCTGAAGTCGGACAACATGGGCCCCATAGCCCCCGGCGACTCGGTGATCTTCCTGGTCGGCAATTTCGCCGCGCAGCATAACGGCGCTGTCATTACGTGCGACAGTGCCGTGCGTTATTCGGACATGCGGATCGAGTTCTTCGGCAATGTCCTCATCAACAAGAATACGACCTATATTTACGGCGACCGTGCCGAATACAACGGCGAGCTGAACGAGGCGCGGGTCTATTCCGACATCGTCAAGGTCGTCGACGGCGATGCCACGCTCTATACCTACCGGTTTGTTTTCAACACGAAGGAGAATATCGGCCAGTTCGCCGACGGCGGCGTACTGATAAACCGGGACAACCGGCTCGAATCGGTGCGCGGCTACTATTATGCCAACACCAAAGACCTCATTTGCGTAGACCGCGTCGAGATGCGTAACGACGAATACGAACTCAAGGGCGACTCGGTGGTCTACAACATGGCCACCGACAACGCTTTTTTCTTCGAGAATACCAACATCTGGAACAAGGACGGCGACTACCTCTATGCCGACCGGGGCGCGTACGACAAGGCCGATACGCTTTACCGGGTCACGCGCAACGGTTATGTGCTGACCGAGAAACAGGAGATGTGGAGCGACAGCATCGACTATTTCCGCGCCAAGGACCACGTGGTGCTGTGGCGGGACATCCAGATCGACGATACGGAGCACAAGGTGCTCGCCTTCGGCGATTACGGCGAGTATTGGAAGGAGCCGGGCGATGTATTCCTCACGCGGCGCCCCTCGGTGGTGAGCTACGACCTTACGCAGGGCGATTCGCTCTTCATGCGTGCCGACTCGATGTTCCTCTTTACGGTCAATGAGAATGCCCGGCGCCGGGCTGCGGAGAAGGCCGCAGCCGATTCGCTTGCGCGTATGGGGGCCGATTCCCTGCAACGGCCCGATTCGCTGGGGCAGCATCCCGATGGATTGGCCGCGACGGCAGGCCCCGAGGGCGGCCGTACCGTGCCCGGGCTGCGTCCCGGTAGTGCAGCCGATTCGCTTTCGTCGGCCGGTGGAACGGATTCGCTTGCCGCAGCTTTAGGCCCCGATTCGCCGGCGCATGGTTCGTCGGGGGCGGATTCGCTGCACATGGCCGATTCGCTCTCCGCGCCGGGCAGCCTGCCCGACTCGCTGGACAGGGCTGCCGATACGCTGACTGTTGCCCAGCGCAAGGCCCTGCTCAAGGAAGCGGCGCGCAAGGCCAAGGCCGAAAAGAAGGCCGCGGCAGCCAAAATCAAGAAGGCGCAGCTCGATTCGATAGCCGTCAGACGCAAGGAGAAGACCACGGCCAAACTGCTGTTGCAAAAGGAGCGCGAGGAGGCGCGTCTGGCCGCCCGGAGGCTGAAGGCTGCGGCGAAGCTCAAAGCCCGGCAGGCGCGTGCCGTCCGCAAGGGAAAGGTGATCCCGGTCGATTCGGCGGCCCTGCGCGAACTGGATTCGCTCATCGAGATGAACATGGCCGAACAGGATTCGCTGCTCAACCTGCTGGCCGATTCGCTGTTGGCTGACACGGGGGCGATGGCGCTCCCGGCCGATTCGGTCGACTCGCTCGCCCTGCCGCGCGACAGCATCTACCGCCTGATGAAAGGTTACCGCGACGTGAGGATCTTCAGGTCGGATTTCCAGACTGTGTGCGACTCGATCGTGGCGATCAGCACCGACTCGACGATCCACCTCTATATCGACCCTGTGTTGTGGAACCAGAGCAACCAGATCACTTCGGACGTGATGGATATTTTCACCGAGCGGCAGCAGATCAAACGCGCCGAATTCATCGGCAGCCCGATGATGGTCAGCCAGCTCGATACGACACATTACAATCAGGTGGCGGGCAAGACCATGACCGCCTACTTCTACAACAACCAGATATACCGCAACGACGTCAACGGCAATGCCCAGACCATCTATTACATGCAGGACGGCGAGCCGCCCGAGATCACGATGATGGGCGTTATCGAGAGCGGCGACTGCTCGTTCTATATCGAGGACAAGCAGGTGGTGCAGATCGTCTACCGCAACGAAATCACCGATGCCTTCTATCCGATGGACAAGATTCCGCCCACGCAGGAGCTCTACCTGAAAGGCTTCAAATGGGAGGGCGCGCGGAGGCCTGCGCAGGCCGACGTGTTCGACCGCAGGATACGCCCCTCGCAGCGGGCGGCGCGTTCGCAAATGCGGCATCCCGATTTCCCGATCATGATGCGCATCGAGGAGCATAAGAAACGACTGATCGAACAGCGCCGCTGGGCCGATCGCAACGACCAGGTCGACCCGCTCACCGTCGAGTGGATGCGCGAACTGGGATACGAGGTCGGGCAGCCGCGCGAACCGCAACGCCCCGCGCCGCAGGCCGAATAACCGGCGCCGCAACTCTCCGCCGGTAATTCGGACGGTCTATGCAACCATACGGGAACCGTAACAAAAGGCGAAAAGCGAAAAACTTTTCGCCTTTTGTGTTATTTTTGCAGCCGGTTATTCGTCAGTTGGTTTTACATATGAAAAAAAGTCTGATTGCACTGGCATTCGGGACACTTGCCCTGGGAATGTCGGAGTTCGTGATGATGGGCATCCTGCCCGATATCGCCCGCAGCCTCGGGGTTTCCATCCCCGAGGCCGGGCACCTTATTTCGGCCTATGCCCTGGGTGTTTGCTTCGGGGCGCCGCTTACGGTGCTGGTAGCCCGGACGCGTCCGCTCAAACAGATACTGCTGGTGCTCACGGCCCTGATCGCCGTCGGGAACCTGTGCGCGTCGCTGGCGCCGAATTACTGGATGCTGATGGCGATGCGCTTTGTGTCCGGCCTGCCGCACGGCGCCTTTTTCGGTGTCGGGTCGATCGTCGCAGAGCGGGTGGCGGATGCGGGGAAGCGCACGGAAGCCGTTTCGATCATGATCGTCGGCATGACCGTCGCCAACCTGTTCGGCGTGCCGCTGGGTACCTATATCAGCAATGTGCTGTCATGGCGCACGACCTTTGCGATCGTCGCCGTATGGGGCGTGGTGGCGCTGACGCTCGTAAGGATGTGGGTGCCCCGCATGGAGCCGCTGCCCGATACGGGGCTGAAAGGGCAGTTCCGGTTCCTGCGCAGCCTTGCGCCCTGGCTCGTGCTGGCATCGGTGATGCTCGGCAACGGCGGGATCTTCTGCTGGTACAGCTATGTCAGCCCGCTGATGATCCACACCTCGGGTTTCACGGAGGAGAACCTTACGCTGGTTATCATGCTGGCCGGTTTCGGCATGTTCGCAGGCAATATCCTCGGCGGGCATCTCTCCGACCGTTTTACGCCCGAGAAGGTCGTGCGTTTTACACTGGCCGCGGCCACCCTGACGCTGCTCGGGATTTTCTTCGGGGCACATGTCCACTACCTTTCCGTCGTGCTGATGACGCTCTGCACGGGTTGTCTGTTTTGTGTCTCGTCGCCGCAGCAGTTGCTGATCCTGGAGAATTCGCGCGGCGGTGAGATGCTCGGCGCAGCCCTCGTGCAGGTGGCCTTCAACCTGGGCAATGCGCTGGGCGCCTACTGCGGGGGCCTGCCGATCGCCCGCGGGCTGGGCTATGAATATACGGCGTTGCCCGGTGCGGGGTTCACCCTGTTGGGGTTGCTGACGGCCGTGGTTTATATCCGTAAATATCCCCGCCATGCGATGCGATAACGGTGCGGAGTTGTTTCCGGTGGTCGACGAGGCCGGGAACGTGGTCGGGTCGGCGACACGTGCCGAATGCCACGGCGGGGGCGGGCTGCTGCATCCCGTGGTGCACCTGCACCTGTTCAATTCGCGGGGCGAGTTGTACCTGCAGCGGCGCCCCGTGTGGAAGGATATCCAGCCCGGGCGCTGGGATACGGCCGTGGGCGGGCATGTCGACTACGGCGAGACGGTGGACGACGCGTTGCGGCGCGAGGTGCGCGAAGAACTCGGCGTGACGGGTTTCGTGCCCGAACGCGTGGCGGTGTACGTGTTCCGCTCGGAGCGCGAGCGCGAATTGATCTATGTCCACCGCACGGTGTACGACGGGGAGGTCGTCCCGAGTGACGAGCTCGACGGAGGGCGTTTCTGGAGCCGGGACGAAATCCTGGCGAACCTGGGCAAGGGAGTATTCACGCCCAATTTGGAGGGCGAGGTGAAGCTGGTGCTCGGAGTATAATTTTTTTTTCGTATATTAGTAACCGGGAAACTGACTATGAAGCGACTGCCCTGCATACAGCAGGGTATTATCCGGCACTGGCCGGTGCGGGCCGTGGGGATTGACGCCGATCCGGAAACGCATGTCTTGCGATGATGCCTGCCGCCGGGCTTTCCCAGCCGCCGTTGTCGTCCCGTAGCCGGGGTTTCCGCCGCTGATAACCACGAAGGCCGTTTCCGACAGGTCTGAAATTTGATAGAAATACCGTATGCAGTCTCTCCTTACACATTGGGCCGACGCCCTGCTCGCATGGCTCGGGCTCACTTCCGCATTGAATAACGGCTGGGATCGCTGGGTGGCTTTCTCCCTGGTGCTGCTGGCTGTCGTGCTTTTCGATTTCCTGTGCCGCACGGTGCTCGTGCACGGGATGAGGCGCATCGTGATGCGCACCAAAGCCACGTGGGACGACGAACTGTTCAGTTCCGCCGTGCTGAGCCGGTTGTGCAATATCGTCAGCGCCATCGTGCTGGTCATCGTCCTTCCCGTAGTCTTCGACGAACAGTCGGAAGCCAGGACGATCGTCACGCGCCTGGTGCAGGTGTACATCGTCGTTACAGTCTTCCGTTTTATCAATGCCCTGCTTTATGCGGCTTTCAACATCGTCTCGGCGCGTCCAGCGTGGCAAAACAAACCGATCAACGGGTTGCGCCAGACCGGGCAGGGGATCGCGGCGCTGATCTGCGGCATCCTGATCGTCTCGATCCTGATCGGCAAGTCGCCCGCCATCCTGCTTACGGGGCTGGGCGCTTCGGCGGCCGTCATCATGCTGATTTTCCGCGACAGTATCCTCGGCTTCGTATCCGGCATCCAGCTCTCGGCGAACGACATGCTCAAGGTGGGGGACTGGATCACCGTGCCCAAATACGGTGCGGACGGTTCGGTGATCGAGGTGTCGCTCACGACCGTGAAAGTGCAGAACTGGGACAATACGATCGTTACGCTGCCGCCTTACCTGCTGGTGAGCGATTCGTTCCAGAACTGGCGCGGGATGCAGGCGTCGGGCGGGCGCCGCGTGAAGCGTTCGGTGAACCTGGACATGACGAGCGTGAAATTCTGTACGCCCGACATGCTGGCCCGATACCGCAACATAGACATCATCCGCGAATATATCGACCAGACCGAGCAACGGGTCGAGGAGTACAACGCCGCGCATGGCATCCGCCCCGGCGAACGCAAGATCAACGGCCTGCACCAGACCAACCTCGGGGTATTCCGTGCCTATCTGGAGCGGTACCTGCGCAACGAGGTGCCTGTCAACAAGGGGATGACCCTGATGGTGCGCCAGCTGCAACCGACAGAGACGGGATTGCCGATGGAACTCTATTTCTTTACGGATACGGTGGTGTGGGTGGATTACGAACGCATCCAGTCGGATGTCTTCGACCATGTGCTGGCCGTCATCCCCGAGTTCGACCTGAGGGTGTTCCAAAACCCGTCGGGAAGCGATATCGAGGCGCTCCGCCACCTGAGGGAGCCGGGCGCACCGGCGAAACCGGCGGTTACAGGAAAACCATCAGCATCACCTGAATGATAATCACCCGCAGGAACATGCAGAGAGGGTAGACCGTGGCGTACGAAACCGACGGGTTGTCGCCCTCGATCGTGTCGTTGGCATAGTTCAGTGCCATCGGGTTGGCCATGCTGCCGCACAACATGCCGGCGACCGACCCGAAGTCGATGCGCAGGATGCGCAGGGCGAAGATGCCCAGCAGTACGACGGGGACGAACGTCAGCAGGAATCCCAGCAACAGCCATAGTGCCCCTTCGGGGCGCATGACCGTCTCGAAGAAGTGCGTGCCCGCCTCGAGCCCCAGGCATGCGAGGTACATCGACAGGCCCAGTGCCCGGAGCATCAGGTTGGCGCTGTATGTGGTGTAGGTAATCATGTGCAGGCGCGGGCCGAACGTGCCGATCAGGATGCCGACGATGATCGGGCCGCCTGCCAGACCGAGCTTTACGGGCAGGCTGATGCCCGGGATGCTTACGGGGATGCTCCCGAGCGTGAGCCCGAGGATCAGGCCGACGAAGACTGCCACGAGGTTGGGCTCTTCGAGGTTCTTCACGGCATTGCCGAGAATCTTTTCCACATGCTTGATCGCGGCGGCTTCGCCCACGACCGTCAGGCGGTCGCCCATCTGCAAACGCAGGTCGGGGGTGGCCAGCAGTTGTACGCCCGAGCGGTAGACGCGGCTGATGTTGATGCCGTAATTGTTGCGCAGGCGCAGCGAGGAGAGTTTCTTGCCGTTGATTTCGGGGCGCGTCACGAGGATGCGCTGCGAGGTGAGCTGGCTGTCGACGGCGTTCCAGTCGATGTTCTCCGTATTCCAGTCCTTCTGTTCCTGCTCCCCGAAGATCAGGCGCAGTGCGTCGGCCTCGCCCGGGGTGGTGATCACGAGGATGACGTCGTCCTTCTGCAACGTCTTGTCTGAGGTGGGAATCGAAACCTGCCCTTCGCGCCAGACCCGCGAAATGACGAAGTGGTGGTGGCTCTGCGCAGCGATCTCGTGGACGCTTTTGCCGAAGACGGCCGGGTTGGTCAGGTGGTAGCTGGCGATGAAGACGTTTTTCCGGTGTTCGGCGTCCGGCTCCGGCATGTCGGCGGGGCGGACGAAGAGTTTGCGGATGAAGACGATGGCCAGGATGACGCCCACTACACCCAGCGGATAAGTCACGGCGCAGCTCAGGGCGGCGCCGCTGGAGTCGACACCCATCTGTTGCAGCGCCTGCTGCGCGGCACCGAGTGCCGGGGTGTTGGTCGTGGCGCCGCACAGGATGCCCGACATGTCGGGCATCGAGACATGCAGCGTATAGCTCATTGCCACGGCCAGCCCCGTGCCGAGCAATACTACGGCCAGAGCCGGCGACATCAGGCGCAGCCCGTCGGCGCGCAGCGAGTTGAAGAAACCGGGGCCGACCTGCAGGCCGAGGGCGTATACGAAGATGATGAGCCCGAAGCTCTCGGCATAGTTCAGCATCGCCGGGTCGATCGACAGCCCGAAATGCCCGGCCAGGATACCGGCGAAAAAGATGAATGCCACGCCCAGCGAGATGCCGAAGATGCGGATCCTGCCCAGTGCGATCCCGATCGTCGAAATGAGCGAAATAACCACGACGGCCTGCAGAGCCGAGTGTTCGACGAATAAACTTTTAAGCCATTCCATCCTTTCCGTTTGAGAATTTGCTGCAAAAGTAGGGCAAATTTTTCAGATAGCCGCTTTTTTGCAGAACCTTTTGTGGGCTCATTGTGCCTGTGTGCAACATTTTCGGCCGGCAAGGTAAATCATTTCAGCCCCATGTTATGACAAAACAGGCCCCGAGGTATGCAGTTCAGGATAATTTACATATCTTTGCACTACCCTACTTCACACAGGGGATGGAGGGGGTAATTAGTGACGCAAAAGGGCTTCTGTGCCGGGTGGGAGTCTGAAAATCTTACCCGGCCGCTGCCGGAAAACTTTAGGGATTGGTTATTCCGGACAGCATCAGGGCGGTCGATAACGGCCGCCCTGATTTGTTTATTGTGTACGATGTGTTCACCTCTCCGGATCACAGTTTCAGCGGTCTTCCGCGGTAAAAATCCAGTATTTTCGAACGGAATACGAATTCGTATTTCGCCTGCACGAGTTCCGACTCGGCTTTTTCCATGCGGGTTTTGGCATCGTTGAAATCGAAAATGGTCGAACGTCCCGATTCCGCCTTCCGCTGTTCGTAGGCGAATGCCACCTTCGCCGAGGCGAGGGCCACGCCGGCCGAACGGTATTTGCTGTACGCCGCGTCGGCGTTGTACCACGCCTGTTCGATCTCCTTGCGCAGCGCCAGCTCGGCTTCGGTCAGTGCGAGCCGCTGGCTGCGGGCCGAAAGCTGTGCCGAGCGGATATTGTTGCGCGTGGCGCGGCGGTTGAAGATCGGGATGTTCATCGACAGCCCGACGTATTCGCGGCTGTTGTGGCGCATCTGAGCCCAGAACTTATCGCTGTCGGCGCTGTACACCCCCGTGCCGTAACCGCCTGAAAGCGAGATGGAGGGATAGAGTGCCGATTTGGCAATGAGGACTGAATTCTCCGAACTTTCGAGCCGCAGCCGCTCCGCCTTGATATGGGGACGGTTTTCCGCCGCATAGTTGTAGACCTCGTCTGCCGTGCCGAGCCGGTGCAGCGAGGCGAGCGTCACGCTGTCGAGCTCCGGAACCACGACGTCGAACCCTGCGGCGCTCTCGCGGTTGAGGGCCTGGCTCAGGTTGAGCAGTGCCAGTTGCAGGTCGTTGCGGGCCTGGGTCAGGCTCAGCTGGTCTTTGGCCTGAAGCGCCTCGCTTTCGTACCGGGCCGATTCCGGCTGTTTGCCGGCGGCGACCAGTTCGCGGCTCTGCATGGCCTGCAGGGTGCTCAGGGCGAGCTGGCGTTCGGCCACGTCGGCGAGTTCCTTGTTGTAAAGTACCTCCAGGTAGAGTGTCATGACGTTGATCGACAAATCTTCGCGGGCACGTTCCAGATCCTGCATGGCTGCGGCGAGGTCGAGCTTGCCGCCTTTGACCTGGCGGTTGATGCGCATGCCCTGGAATACGGGGATGCTGGTCGAGATGTTGAGCGATCCCGAGGTCTGGTTGTTGTCCTTATAAGTATTGTCGCTCGAGAGTACGCGGCCGAACGATGCGTCGCCTCCGATCGAGGCGTTCAGGTCGGGCAGGCGGCTGTATTTGGCCGTCGAGAGTTCCACCTCGTTCTGTTCGACCTGCAGGGCGCGTTGCTGCACGTCGATGTTGTTGGCCAGGGCATACCCGATGCAGTCGTCGAGCGACCAGGGCGTGCCGGGTGCCGGTGCTGCGTCGGCTTGAGGTGCAGCCGGTGCGGGCTGGGCCCCCGCGGGCATTGCGCAGAGTGCGGCGGCAGCTGTGCAGAGTGCGGCGAATAGAGTGCTGGTTTTCATGCTGCGGTGCATTTGGGGTTATTTCTTCTTGTCTTCCTTCGCGCCGCGGACTTTGTCGTCGGCGGTCACGCCCTCGGTAAGTTCGATGTTGATGCCGTCCGAAAGGCCGATCTTGACTTCGCGTTTGTCGAAGGTCTGCTCTGCGGCGTCCTCGGCGCTCGTGAGCAGGTAGACATACGTTTTTTCGCCCTCGAATTCGACGGTGCTCTCGGGAAGCGTCAGCACGCCTTCGCGGCTTTCGATCACGATGCTGGCGTTGGCGCTGTACCCGGCGCGCACGAAGACGTCGGCGGGAATCTTCACGGCGGCCTTCACTTCGAACATGATGACGCCGTTATCCTCGGTCGCCTTGGGCGAAACGTATTCCAGGGTAGCGTCCAGCTCGACGTTCTGCAGGGCGCCGATCGTCAGCTTCACGGGCATGCCCTCGTGCAGTTTGCCGACGTCCGTTTCGTCGACGTTGCCCCGGAAGAGCATGTTCGACATGTCGGCTACGGAGGCGATGGTCGTACCGTCGTTGAACGTGTTGGCCTGGATCACCGAGTTTCCGACCTTGATCGGCACGTCGAGGATCATACCGTCGATCGTCGATCGGATCTGCGTGTTGCTGAGCTCCTTGTAGCGGCTGGTGATGCCGTTCTTGACGATCTCCAGATTCTCTTTGGCGTTCAGCAGTTCCTCCTCGGCTTTCTGGAGGTCGGTGCACCCCTGTTCGAACTCCTCGTCCGAGACGACGCCCTTGTCGTGCAGTGTTTTCGTGCGGCCGAATTCGCGGCGGGTCTGCGCCAGCGATATTTCGGCTACCGAGACGCGCGATTCGGCGCTCGAAAGCTGTCCCATCTCCGGGACGACCTTCACCGTGGCGATCACCTCGCCCTTGCGCACCATCTGGCCGGCCTCCTTGTAGACGTCGGAAACGATACCCGAAATCTGGGGCTTGATCAGCACCTCGTCGCGGGGTTCGACCTTGCCGGTGGCGACCACGAATTGTTTGAGCGTGTCGAGTTTGGGTTGTACGATCGTGTAGACTACCTTTACCGGACGGGTCTTCTGCCACAGGAACACGAACGTTCCGAGCAACAGCGCCGCAAAGAGCACACCCAGAAAGATTTTCAGAAATTTTTTCATAGCCGTAATCTATTGAATTTGATTGTTATTCTTCACGTATTGCATCCACAGCCTTGATGCTCAGGGCCCGGTAGGCGGGGATGACGCCCGCCAGCAGGCTGCCCGCGACGAGGATGAAAAGCGCCAGCATGCCTGTCCCGAACGATATTTGCCACGAGATCTCGGCACCCTCCTGGGCCACGGTCACCGCCTGGTAATAGATCGAGTCGGCGACCGACAGCACCCCGACCGCGGCCGTGAGGCCGACCACCCCGGCGATGAAGGTGAGGATGAAACTTTCGGAGAGTATCTGCGAGATGATGGCCGTGGGCGGTGCGCCCAGGGCGCGGCGTATGCCGATCTCCTGCGTGCGCTCCTTGACCAGCACCAGCATGATGTTGCTCACGCCGACGATGCCGGCCAGCAGTGTCCCCAGGCCCACGATCCATGTCAGGAACCCGATGCCCCAGAAGAGGCTCATCACCTTGTCGAACATCTCGGCCGTGGCCATGCACCAGGCGGCTTTCTCGTCGTCCGGCGAGATCAGGTGCTTGGCGAAGATCACCGACTTGCAGGCGGTTTCGACCTCTTTGCTCGGGGTGTCCTCCCGGCCGGCGATGGCCAGCATGTGGATCGAGTTGCCCCCGCCGTACATCTGCTGCGCGAGCGAGATCGGGGCTACGACCGTGCGTTCGACGTTGCTGAACGACATGGCCGTGCTCTGGCGCCGCATGACGCCGATGATGGTGAAATAGCTGTTGTTGACCTTGATGACCTTGCCGGTCGGGTCTTCCATTCCCGGGAACAGGTCTTTCTGGATCTGGGTACCGATGACGCAGACCTTGCGCTTCTGCGCCATGTCGACGTCGTTGATGAAGCGGCCGTAGATGATCTTCTGCGGGTTGATCTGCTGGTAGTCGGGCATGTAGCCCATCAGCGAATAGTCGCCCTTGCGTTCGTTGTAGCTGCAATGGATCTCCCCGCCCCAGTAGACGCCCGAGGCGTACTGCACCTCCTTGAGCCCCCGGACGTTTTCCACGTCGTCGTTGTTCATGCGCCACCAGCGGTTCTTGGGCATGCCCTTGTAGGGGAGCGAGGTCTGCGAAGGCTGTATGAGCAGCGTGTTGGTCGACATGTCGCCCAGCTGCGCCCGGAACAGGCGCCCCAGCCCCATGCCGGCACCCAGCAGTACGGTAAGCATGAAGATGCCCCAGAAGACGCCCAGCGCCGTCATGATGCTGCGCTTGCGGTTGCGGGAGATCGTTTGCCATATCTCGTTCCAGCGGTCTGTATCGAAAAATCCCATGGCTTCTACTTGTTATAACGCAGGGCGTCGATTGTCTTGAGTTGTGCGGCCCGGTAGGCGGGGACGTAGCCTGCGATCAGGCCGGCGATGACCAGCACGACCGTCGCGCTGACCGCAACGCCCAGGTCGAGCGTCGGGTTGAGGAAGATCGACGGCGCATGGCCGTCGCCCGTCTGCGGCGTCTGGTTGAGCATGTAGTTGACCCCTTCCATCATCGCCACGCCGAATACCATACCCAGGTAACCGAATACGGCGGTTATCATCACCGACTCGGTGAGGATCAGCCTGATGATCGACACGGGCTTGGCGCCCAGCGCCTTGCGTATGCCGAATTCGGAGGTGCGCTCCGTGACCGTCACGAGCATGATGTTGCTCACACCGACGATGCCGGCCAGCAGCGTCCCCAGGCCGATGATCCAGACGAAGACGTTGATGCCTGCGAAAACCATCATGAAATTCTTGTAGGTTTCCATCGTATTGTCGAGCCAGATGGCGCTTTCGTCGTCGGGGGCGAAATGGTGCTCGGCGGAAAGGCGCCGGATGACGCGCTTTTCGAACTCCTTCATCGCCTCGGTGGTGTGGACGCCCTTGATGGTGATGATGGCATTGTTCACTTCGGGGCTGTTGGCGTTGTAGAGCAACTGCCCGGTGGTCAGCGGGATATAACACGACGAACTGCTGCGCTGGGCGTCGCCTTTGTAGACGCCGACCACGGTGAATACCGTGCTGTCGAGCTTGATCTTTGCCCCCAGCGGATCGGCGCCCTTGAATAGCAGGGACTGCATGGCCTGGTCGATGACCAGCGACTTGCGGTATTCGCGGATGTCGGCGTCGTTGACGAAGCGCCCCTTTACGATCTCCACGCCCTCGATCTGTTCGATCTTGGGCAGCGAGCCGCGCAGCCAGACCTTGGTATATTCGTTCCCGTAGGTCGCCGTATGGTTGTCGAACCACGAGTTGGCAGCCACTTCGTCTACCTCGGGGAATTCCCGGGCGAGGATTTCGAGGTCGCTGTTCCACAGACGGATGCGGCGCCCCTTCTGGTAGCCCATGTAGGGCTTCGAAGTACGGCCGCCGTAGAGGTCGATCGAGTTGGTGGCGTAGTTGCCGAAATTGGAGGTTACGCCGTTCTTGAGCCCGTTGCCCGAACCCAGCAGGATGACGAGCATGAAAATGCCCCACGCGACCGAGAAGCCCGTGAGGAACGTGCGCAGCTTGTTGCGGCGCACCGATGTCCAGATCTCCAGCAGCAGTTCCCTCA
>ERZ1027264.845-NODE-845-length-18425-cov-22.797931_pt1 | contig 18425 bp, 10 predicted proteins | sample MGYA00519258_ERZ1027264 | MGnify/ENA primary metagenome ERZ1027264 (study PRJEB26926, sample SAMN06164692) | human gut metagenome | biome: ENVO:00009003; feature: ENVO:2100002; material: ENVO:00002003 | host: Homo sapiens | place: USA | collected 2012 ...
TACTGACTGCTTCTGCCGGTGAAGCTATCATGGCACACCGTTTCAAAGAATACCAACCGCATAAGGGAGATATCGAACGTCGTACCAACGGCTCTATGATTGCCATGGAAACAGGAACGGCTTTTGCTTATGCTATTGATAAATTACAGGATCGTGGTAAATTCTTTATCTTCCCGCAAGAAGATGTGTATGCCGGACAGGTGGTAGGTGAACACTCTCACGATAATGACTTGGTAATTAACGTTACGAAATCCAAGAAGTTGACGAATATGCGTGCTTCCGGTTCGGATGATAAAGTTCGTCTGATTCCACCCGTACAGTTCTCACTGGAAGAGGCTTTGGAATATATCAAGGAAGATGAGTACGTAGAGGTTACGCCAAAGGCGATGCGTATGCGTAAAGTGATTCTGGACGAAATAGAACGTAAGCGTGCAAATAAGAACTAAAGTTGTTTGTAAATAGATAGAGAAGGAGTGCTTCACTGTAATGGTGGCACTCCTTTTCATTTATACGTTACTTACAGGAAATGATTAATCTATAAATCTGATCTTTTCTGCATTTCTAGGTTTAGCAGAGGGAGTTTCATCCGGATAACCGAATGCGATGCAATAGAGTAATTGATATCCTTCGGGAATATCCAGCTTCTTCAGATATTCGGCTGCTTCCGGTGTTGATGTCATGAATCGTGTCGGCCCGCCAAGGCAACAGGAGCCTATGCCCATAGACCAGGCTGAAAGAATCATATTTTCGCCCAACAGGCCACAGTCTATTTGCGACAGGTCATAAGACTTGTCATTGGCAATAAACACTACGGTAGAGGCATTGCGGAACATATTCTTGAAATTAGGATCTTCCGCTGCTTTAGGATTCTGCTTTTTGTAAACTTCAGTAATACCGTTGATGAATTCCGGATTATCCACTACCCGTATTTCCCAGGATTGTTTGTTTTGTCCGTTAGGAGCATTGATACCGCAGTTCAGTATAATCTGCATTGTATCGCGGTTTACCGCTTGCGGTTTGTACTTACGAATACTGCGGCGTGACATCATGTTTTCAATCACCGCATTCTCTTTACTTTCATTTGCACATGTGGCTTCATTCTCTTTTTGTACTTGCGTACCGCATCCGCAGAGCAACAACAGGCTGACACCTGCCAACATCAATTTGATACTTTTCATATTGCTTTGTTTAATATTGGTTTTCGCAAAGCTAACAAAAAAAGCGTAGTAATGAAGTAGTTACTTGGAAAAAAGAACCTTTTTTATATTAAGCCTTCCAGCTCTTTTTTCACCAACCAGTATCCGACTTGTGCTTCGGATATACCTTCAAGCAGTTGGTAAGGACATATGAATTGGTCATCCTCAATTCTTGAATCCATATAATAGAAACAGCATGTATTATCTTTTTCGAAATGTTTGGCATATTCTAGAATGTGAGTCGATATAAGGAAGGAACAATGTGGATATTTTCTGAGTAATTCATTTACAGCAATAGAGGCTTCAAAAGCATCCTGTGCATTTGTTCCTCGGAACATTTCATCCAGTATTATCAGGCATCGTTTGCCGGATTTCGCTTCTTGGAGTACTTCTTTTATCCGCAGAATCTCCGCCATAAAATGACTCCTGCCATCGCGCAGGGAGTCTGGAAGATTGATGGAGGTATAGATCCCATCGAATACAGGGCTGGTCATTGAACGGGCGGGAACTGGCAATCCGCAGTGTGCCAGCCATACAGAGATGGTAATAGCTTTGAGGGTAGTTGATTTACCTGCCATGTTAGAACCTGTGAGGATACATATATTATTACCGTTCGTCATCTTCCAATCATTCATCCGTCCTCCTTCGGTAAATGGATGTACAAAGCCCGTGATGGACAAATCCATTGCTTCAGTCATCTCCGGGCGGCAGCAGAAACCTTTGCTGATTGCTATGCGGTGTGCAGTACGGCATACATCCAGTATATAAATATGGGAAAGCAGCCCTCTTATCAATTCTAAGTGGATACAGCGGAACAGATAATCGTACTTATCGATGATATAGCTGGAAGGGGATTTTTCTTTTTTATAGAGTTCGACTACTTCTTTCAACTCGCTACTATATATCGTGTATTGAATGCTCTGTGCCAGTTCTTTTAGAAGTAAAGGGGCATTTTCCGGGAGATTTGTTCGTAATGATTCCAGTTGATTTAACAATCGGATAGTCAAAGTAACACCTCGTTTAATGACATAACGTTGAGCATCGTGTCTTAATAGACGGTCGAAGGCTGATGTTAGCGAAACTAAAATATTAGGTCTTCTGATCTGGTCGCGATATTCCAAATAATATTCGATGAAGTCAAGTTCTTCTTCATCCAGGGGGAGCTCGGGTAGTTCCTGCCAGGCGATTGCCTCTTGCCTTTTCCGTATAACGGATATGTCATTCAGGGGAGAGGTGATCCAATCGAGCATCAGGTGTTTCCCGTTTTTGGTCTCTGTTTTGGAGAATAAAGAGTAGAGGGGATATTCGTCATATATTCCTTCTGTAATGCTCAAGTCGGCTTGCGTTTGCTTGTCCGTATCTAGATAAGTCATATTCTTAGGTATTACGTATAGCGCAAAAGTAGGAAAATAATCATGAAGAACAAGTGAAACGGATAAAAACAAAAAAAGCAGCTCTTGATTACCAAGAGCTGCTTTCGCATATATATCTAAACCGGTTTTATTCAGATTAGAGCTTCGGACCAGCAGCAACCAGTGCTTTACCGGCTTCATTGCCAGTGAACTTAGCGAAGTTCTTGATGAAACGGCCAGCCAAGTCTTTTGCTTTTTCTTCCCACTTGCAAGCACATTCGTAAGTGTCGCGCGGGTCAAGGATCTTCGGATCTACGTTAGGCAATTCAGTCGGAACAACGAAGTCGAAGAAAGGAATAACCTTAGTCGGAGCCTTGTCGATAGAACCGTCAAGGATAGCGTCGATGATACCACGGGTATCTTTGATAGAGATACGCTTGCCGCTACCGTTCCAACCTGTGTTAACCAAGTATGCTTTAGCACCAACTTTATTCATCTTCTTAACCAATTCTTCTGCATATTTAGTCGGGTGCAATGACAAGAAAGCAGCACCGAAGCAAGCAGAGAATGTCGGAGTCGGTTCAGTGATACCACGTTCTGTACCAGCCAACTTAGCAGTGAAACCAGACAGGAAGTAGTACTGAGCTTGTTCCGGGTTCAGGATAGATACCGGAGGCAATACACCGAAAGCGTCAGCAGACAGGAAGATTACCTGATGAGCGTGAGGACCTTTAGAAACCGGCTTAACAATGTTGTTGATGTGATAGATAGGATAAGAAACACGAGTGTTTTCTGTTACGCTCTTGTCTGTAAAGTCGATCTTACCATCAGCGGCAACCGTTACGTTCTCTAATAGAGCGTCACGTTTGATAGCATTGTAAATATCGGGTTCGCTGTCTTTATCCAAGTTGATAACCTTAGCGTAGCAACCACCTTCGTAGTTGAATACACCTTCGTCATCCCATCCGTGTTCGTCATCACCGATCAACAGACGTTTCGGGTCGGTAGACAAAGTTGTCTTACCTGTACCAGACAGACCGAAGAAGATAGCAGAGTCAGTACCTTCCATATTAGTGTTGGCAGAACAGTGCATAGAAGCGATACCACGCAACGGGTTCAGATAGTTCATGATAGAGAACATACCTTTCTTCATTTCACCACCGTACCAAGTATTCAGAATAACTTGTTCGTTAGTCTTCAGGTTGAATACAGTAGCTGTTTCAGAGTTCAGACCCAGTTCCTTGTAGTTGTCAACCTTAGCTTTAGAAGCGTTGAAAGATACGAAGTCAGGTTCACCGTAGTTAGCAAGTTCTTCAGCTGTCGGGCGGATGAACATGTTAGTTACGAAGTGAGCTTGCCAAGCAACTTCCATGATGAAACGTACTTTCAAACGAGTAGCAGGGTTAGCACCGCAGAAAGTATCAACAACGAACAGACGTTTGCCGCTCAATTCTTTTACAGCCTTAGCTTTCAAGTCAGCCCAAGCTTCTTCAGAGCAAGGTTTGTTGTCGTTTTTGTATTCGTCAGAAGTCCACCATACAGTGTTTTCGCTGGCTTCATTCTTAACGAAGAATTTATCTTTAGGAGAACGACCGGTATAAATACCTGTCATAACATTTACAGCACCCAGTTCAGTTACCTGACCTTTTTCAAAACCTTCCAAACCTGGTTTGGTTTCTTCTGCGAACAGTACATCGTAAGACGGGTTGTGGATAATTTCCTTCACGTCTTGGATACCGTACTTGCTTAAATCTAAATTTGCCATTTCTTTTAATGATTTAAAATGTTGGTATTTGGTTTATAATCTCTTTCCTTAATCTCTTTTACCTTTGATTTACAAGGAAAAACGGGTGTAGAAAAGCTCTTTTTTTCCTGCTTTTCAGCAGGTCCCTTGTTTTTCGCCTACAAAAGTAATACTTTCTTTTTAAAGAAAAGCTCTATTAGAGAAATTTTTCTCTAATAGGAAATCTTTTATAAAACCATAACAATATCTGCTAACTGAATGTTGCAAATTGGGTGAAATTCGTTTACTTTGCACATCAAAACATTCTATAATTATGAAGGTTATCAACTTTGCCGAGACAAATTCTGTCTTGAACCAATACGTGGCAGAAATTCGTGATGTAGCAGTCCAGGGCGACCGTATGCGTTTCCGCCGTAATATTGAACGCATTGGAGAGATAATGGCGTATGAAATGAGTAAGGAACTGACGTATTCTGTCAAGCAGGTACAGACTCCCTTGGGAGTGGCGTCGGTCAGCACACCCGATGACGAGGTGGTGATTGCCACTGTTTTCCGTGCTGGGCTGCCCTTGCATACTGGGTTTTTGAATATGTTCGACCATGCCGGGAATGCTTTTGTTTCCGCTTACCGTTATTATAAGGATAAGGAATGCCGCACGGTGGATGTACACATCGAATACATCGCTACTCCGGATTTGTCCAAGAAGACATTATTGATTGTAGACCCGATGCTTGCCACGGGAGAAAGTATGGAATTGGCCTGGAAGGCCTTCATTACGAAGGGGATGCCAGCCAAGTTGCAGATAGCTTGTGTCATAGCCAGCCAGCAGGGCGTAGAGCATCTGGAAAAGCTGTTCCCTGGAGATGAAGTGACCTTGTGGTGTGCAGCAATCGACCCGGAGATGAACGAGCATTCCTATATCGTTCCCGGGCTGGGAGATGCCGGAGATTTGGCGTTCGGTGACAAGATATAAGGTTCATATATCTTTTCCATCAGCCTTTTCCCAAGTGCGGGCCTATAATGACCCGGTTCATAATAATTGTGGATGTCTTCCGTGTATTCGTTGATACCGGTGAAATCAAATACATTCCGTTTTCCGAAGAAGCGCTTCAGTGTCTTTACGTCGGCAGGGCTTATGTTGACCTGCAGGTAGTCGGGACTGATAATGATTTTCACATCGGTATCATGCTTCCGGCAAATCCACTTTATTTCCTGCAACAAGCTGACTTGTTTTTCCCTGAGCACTTGGGGGGCTTCCCGGTATTTCCCGTCTCTATAATTCTTCATTTTCTCTTTGGTGAATTCTCCTTTCCGGTTTTCCCAGTACTTATCTCCCTCTTCCTTTATCATTTCCTCCCTGGGATTCAGCACATCATTGGTTACCGGGTTTCGGGTGGAGCCATAGGGATTTATCACCCCTTTCATGTAAGGGCGATAGGTGTGGAACAGCTTGTAGTCCAGATAGGGGAGGAGAAAGTTCGGGTAGAAGAAGGCTTGGCAGAATTCCTTCTGGAACTTGAAGTTGCTTATTCCCGATATGGCGGGCGGCAGAATGTTGGAATGTCCGGTCAGGCAGCGGTCGTTGTGCAATGATTCCTTGTCGATAATCAGCAGCAGGTTCTTGATTGTTGCACCTGCCTTGTCCAGTGCCTTCAGCTTCAGGCAGACGGCGGCAAGGCTTTCGGCATTTCCGAATAACCGTACGGCTCTTCCACCGTGGAGGTATTTTTCCCATTCATGGCATTGATAAGCCATAGTGCAGGAGTTTCCCATGATATAGGAGTCGATGGGGATAGTATCCCGGTTGTTCAGATACATCTGCCACCCCACGTGCCCTTCGTTTAGTACAACCGGGGTTTGGTCGTATCGTTCATAGTTCTTCAGGACCATGAAAGGGTCGTCCAGGAAATAGACTGCCAGTAGGGCTATAAAAGGGATAAAAAGGATAAATAGCTTTTTCATGAAACGTATGGCTGCGTTCCGTTCGCTGTTTTTCTTCATCATGTGTCTTTATTGTCAAAATTGTAAATATATGAAGCTGTCCGAGTTGAACTGTCCCAGTGTGAAGAGTATTATGGCGAGCAGATAATAGATACTCCATCTTACGGCTGCCGGCTGTCGTCCGAAGGCTTCCAGCAAATCATGCTTGGACATGAAATATTCGTAAACCAATATCAGTACGAGTGCGCTTCCTGCCACAATGCTGTTGTGGTCCGGCATTCCGATGTTCATTTCCTTCCAGCTGTAATGCACATCGAAGGAGAGGTGGCTGATGTAGTGGAACGCTTCGGCCATGGAGCCCGCTCGGAAGAATATCAGAGAGACGGCAAAAAGCAGGTAGGTCCTTACGACGGATAGTGTGGCATATAAGCGGCTCCCCAATTGGGCTTTCAGTCTGCGGTGAAATGTCGTGGTCTTCATCTCGTAGAAGATGATGACACCTTGAATTAGTCCGTAGACAGCAAAGTTCCATCCGGCACCATGCCAGATACCCAGTCCCGTGAAGGTCAGCGCCAGACTTAGAAATACGCCCCATTGTCCCCATCCACGCAGGCTCGAGGACAACGGGAGGTACAGATAGTCGCGTACCCAGAATGAAAGCGACATGTGCCATCGGCGCCAGAAGTCGGCAGTGGTCTGCGCAATGAACGGCCGGTTGAAGTTTGGGCTGAGCTTGAATCCCAGCATGCGCGCTCCTCCCAATGCGATGTCGGTATATCCGGAGAAGTCGGCATACAGCTCTATCGGATATAGGAGGCATGCCATCAGCAATTGCACGCCTGAGGCTGTGTATACCGACCCGAAGACACCGTCTATGTATGGGGCGATGGAGTCGGCCAGTATCAGTTTCTTTATCAGTCCCACGACAATCAGTCTCATTCCGTAGACCATGGATGCATAGTCCGTAGCTTTGCAGGACTTCAGTTGGGGGAGCATGTCACCTGCCCTTTCTATGGGACCGGAAAGGAACTTCATGAAGAAGAGCATGTATATCATGAAGTCGGGCAGGCTCTTTTCCGGTTCTTCTTCTTGCCAATAGATTTCTGTCAGGTACGAAATGGCCTGGAAAGTATAGAAAGAGATTCCCAGCGGAAAAAGGATGTGGCAGTCTGTAAGCCGGTCGGCATACCGGAATGCCAACCAGCTCACGACCAGAAAACACACACCTGAAAAATAAGTTCCCTTCATGCTGCTTTCCCGCTTGGTCTGTCCTATCCATTTGCCAAGGTAGAAGGTGGTAAGCGTGAGGATGAGGGCCGTTATCAGAAAAGTGAGGTGGTAGAAGCCTATGAAGAGGCAGCTGGCTGTCAGTAAGGTCGCTTTTCTGAATCGTGAAGGAAGCGTATGGTATAGAATGAAAGTACACGCAAACAGTACGACGAAGTTCAGGGATATGAATGACATTTCCTAGTTGGTTTTGGTTAAAATGGCATGGCAGATGTCTCCCACGTTTTTGAGTTTTACAATATCTCTGAAGGTGAAGCGTACATTGAATTTCTTCTCTATCTTGTTTATCAGTTGCATGTTGGTCAGTGAATCCCATCCTTCCACATCCTGGGCGGTGGTCTCATTGTCAAGTACAATGTTCTCTCTTTTCAGTACCTCCCGAAAGATGAGGCTCATTTCATTCAAAATAGTCTGTGTATCCATTGTCAAGTTTAAATTAGTTCTTGTATTTTCTTTCTGTCTGTTTTGCTACTGGTGTTCAGCGGAAACTGTTCCAGGCAATGCATATGCTTGGGAATCATGTAGTAGGGAAGCCTGCTATACAGATATTCCTCCATCTGCTGTTTGTCGAGCTGTTTCTTCTCTACGACGAGATGTAGTTCGCACTGATTGCCGTTGTCGTATTTGGGAATGACGACTACACGGCATTCACCGTTGAAAAAGTTTTTTGCCACATGTTCAATCTCGCTCAGCTCGATGCGAAATCCTTGTATCTTTATCTGTGAGTCTTTTCGTCCGCAATAGATGATGTCACCGTCGGCATCCATCCGGCAGAGGTCTCCCGTCTTGTAGTATACTTTTCCATTGGCGGTCTCTACGAGGCATTCCCCGTTTTTTTCGGGAGCATTCCAGTATCCACCCATCACTTGATTGCCGCTAATCCATAGTTCGCCGGTTTCTCCGGTAGGCAGCGGGCGACCGTCGTTATCCATAATTAGGGCATCGATGCCTTCGAAAGGCCTTCCGATAGCGGTCATGCCGTTGTGATGCTTGCAGGAGGTGACGGGTATCCGGTAGGCAGTGCAGTAGATGGTTCCCTCTGTCGGTCCGTATAGGTTTATGAAAGAGGCATTGGGGACACATTTTCTGAAAGCATCCAACAGCTCCGCGTCAGAAGCCTCGGCAGTAACCACTAGATATCTAAGTGCGGGGAGGTGTATCTCCGGAAAATAGGGACGTAGCAGCTGGAGCAGTGAAGGGGCCACGGCAGCGAAGGTCAGGTCGTATTTTTCCAGAGTTTCAATTACGTTGATGTATTTCACGCCTTCCGGAGAAACGGTGTATATGCAAGCACCCAGCGTCAGCGGATATAGAAAGGATACGATGGAAACGTCAAAAGTGAGTTCGAACATCTGCAGCATCCGGTCGTTCTCGTCCAGTTGCCAGCCGAGGCGGTGGTAGGCGGTATAGAAAGCATTCAGGTTACGGCGGGAGATGGGTACTCCTTTGGGTTCGCCCGTGCTTCCGGAGGTAAAGATAATGTAGGCATTTTCCTCTTCTGCCGTATGGAGGATGTCTTCTGCGGCATGGAACGTGGCGGAGTTCTCTGCCTGCTCTATTTCGGAGGTACATATCAGTTCCAGATTCCGGGTGTCGAGGTTCAAGACATGGATATTCTCGGTATGCAGCACGAGGCGAATGCCTGCCGAGTCGGCAATTCTGTCGTTCCTATGTTTGGGGTAGGAAGGATGCAGGATGACGTATGTCTTTCCGCAAATCAGTGCAGATAGTATGGATGCGTATGTTTCCAGTCTGTTTTCTGCGACGATGCCGATAATTTTGTCTTCTCTGTCCTTGAATAGGGAGGATATTTTCTGTACGCAAGTTGCCAGCTCTCCATAAGTGCAGGCCGTGTCTTCGATGACGAATGCCGGTCGGTCGGCATATTTGCCGAAGGCTTTCATGATGTCGCCAATCAAGTCATTTGGATACTTTTTCATTTAGTCCGTTATGTTATAGTTCAGTTTTTGCGGAAGCGATGTTTGTCCGTCGTTCATTAAAGACAGTGGTTTCCCGCAATCTCCCTACCGGGAAATCCTTAAGATTTCTAAAAAAGGAGGGATACTGTTCGGAATAAAAGAAACAGAGGGGGCAAATACATACTCACCACAGGATAACACGGATTAACACTGCTAAAAGCTCTTTATTATCAGAACTCCTAAGGCAATCTGTGTTAATCCGTGTTATTCTGTGGTGAGTATGATATACTCTTCGGGCAAAATGGGTTTGCGAACAAAGTCCTTATTTTGCCCAGAACAGTTTGTGGTAGTAAGTGTCTTCGGCTGACACCTCTTTATAGTAGGGATTGTAGTTGACTTCCGTATTCGGGTATCTCCAGCGGTTCGGCACATTTGTGATGGTACCGGCCACTTCGGGGAAGGCCAGGCCGGACGGATAGCCGGTACGTCGGATATCACTCCATGCCTCACGACTGGCTAGGAAACCGAAATGCAGCCACTTTTGGGTAATGATAGCATCCAGCTTGTCTGCATATTCCGTGCTGTTCCATTTGGCAGCAGCGAAAGAGGCTGTTTCTTCGGCAGTGGGGGCATTATACCGGCGTGCGTTTTCACCCGTACTTACCGAGTCGTAATAGTAGTAAAGCGTGATGGACTGGCTGACAGCCTTTTTGAACTCTTCTTCCGCTTTTGCTTCATTCTTTGCCACTCCATACCCCATTTCATAGGATTCCGCTTTCAGGAAATGGATTTCGGGTGAGGCCATTATCAGCATGTCGAATTTATCGTTTTCCCAAAAGAAACCTTTCTGCGTGATTTGTGAGAAACCGGTGTTGCTGGTATTGACTTCGTCTTGTGCCTGCGAGTTGTAATATTCCGTCAGCTCATCTGCCACGGTAAGGTCTGTGCCCAGATAACGGTGTTCGTCCAATTGACCGGTGTTTTGGTTGGTAATCTTCACGGGATTGAAGTTGAGCAGGATGCGCGGGTCGTCTTCTCCTTTCACATAAACGCCGCTCAGTGGGTCATTGCTGGTCATATCATAGTTGCCATGGCCCAGCATGCGGTCGATGATGGCGCCCGAAGCAAGTCGGTTAGTTACCCAGTCACCCAGTCCGTGGCCTGCAGTGAAGTTCAGTTGCCCAGACTTCTGGTTGACAATGAGAATGTTGTTTTCTTGTTCCTCTATCAACGGATAGGCTGACGGATTTTCCAGGATTTCCTTGATGGCGGTACGGCCTTCCGCCTGCAAGTCTCCTTGCGCGGCTACGCGCATGGCAAGGCGCAGTCGCAAGGAGTTTGCATAGCGTTCCCATTTGTCCATGTCCCCGTTGTTGATAAAGTCTTGTGTATTGAAGTTCCTCGGTGTGGGGATGGAACGGAACCGTGGAGCAATTTCTTTGAGCTCATCAAGAATGGTTTTATAAATATCCTCGGCCTTGTCATAATGAGCATACGATTTACCTACATCGTTGGTAAGCGGCAGCGTACAAGCTTCCGAGAAAGGCATATCCCCGAAAACGTCCACTGTGGCGGCAAAGAAATCGTACAACTGTACTTTGGCGGCAAGATAGAATGCCTCGTCCTGGGCTTGTTCTGCCGCGCTTTCTTCCTCGTAGAGAGATTCCAGCTTACGGAACTGGGCCAGTGCCGAATACACATTGTCCCACTGTCCGTCAATAGCGGGTATATAGCCGGGGGTATACATATCCGTAGTGTTGGAGTAGCCGAAGGTTTGTGCATACTTGCCCGTAAACTGTGAATCGAATCCGAAGAACCGGTTGTATTCGTAAACATCATAGTCCTTTACTTTTTGGAAGACTCCTACCATCAGATTACTGATGGTGACTTGGGTTACTTTGGAGGGGTCTTCGTATTTGCTGTCGAAGTCATAATCCGTACAGCCTGATGTTGTCAGGAGGAATGCTCCCAATGAAACAAGAGATAATATCTTTGTCTTTTTCATACTCTTTTTTGTTTTTTGGATGGTTGTTTTGTCAGAAACTTGCACGAAGTGAAACACCGAAACTGCGGGTAGCTGTGGTAGAACTTCCCACGGTAGCCTGGTTGGCCCAGGATGTTCCGACGGACGACTCCGCATCGTAGTTTTTCAGTGCTTTGTAGAAGTAGAAGAGGTTACGTCCGAAGACCGACACACTCAGCCGGCCCAGTCCCAGTTTGGAGATCATCTTTTCGGGAAATTGGTAGCCGATGGTCAATTCACGCAGTTTGACATAAGAATTGTCGAATACCGAATGGCGGTATGTCAGCTGTTCGGCCTCCGTTCCCCAATTATAGGTGGTGTTGTAGTAATAGCCTGCCGGAATGATACGTGTGTTTCTTTCGCCAGTGGAGGCCACTACACCCGGAAGGATGATGCCGTCGTGGTAGATTATCTCTCCGTTGGGGCCGGCACCCGTGGAAGGGTCTACTTGTACCGGAATTCCGCTGGAATTGTTGTCGCCCGGATAGTAATAGGACAGTCCGCCGTGTTCCGTATCGCGGTACTTTAGGGATTCGGGTGTCAGACCCACTGCGGTGGCATATTGGTTCATTTCGTTGATGACATCTCCTCCGATGCGGAAGTCGATACTGAAATCGAGGAATACATTCTTGTAGGAGAAAGAGTTGAATAGACCTCCTACGCCTGCCGGATTGATGTTGCCGACTTTCTGCAATTCGGTTTGGTTGAGGTAAAGACCTTTATCGGAAACGAGGTACTCACCGTTTTCGTTCACCTGGGGAACCTGCGCATAGATGTCACCCATTGGCTGGCCTTCCACAGCTTGTATTTTTATTCCACTGCCTCCGGAGTTGAGTATTTCCAGATAGGGCACTCCATCGGCCAGTTTCACTACTTTGTTCTTATATACACCATAGTTGGCTGTCAGGTCCCAGCGGAAATCTCTGGTCAGTATGGGAGTGGCACTGATTGATATATCCCAGCCGTGGTTGGCTACCTCGCCCACATTCATCAACACATTCTTTACGCCTGATGTGGAAGGTTGCGGCGTGGAGAGTATCTGGTCCTTTACACGGTTGTTGTAGTAAGATACATCTATACCCAACCGGTTGTTTAAGAACTTGCTTTCCAGACCTATCTCGTATTCGTACTTCTTTTCCGGACGGATATCTGCATTCCCCCATGAAGAGGGAATGGTGTTCCAGGTGAATCCGTTGTCCGAACCTTGCTCGTAGACGATATTGGCGGTATAGGTTTCAGGAGCATTTCCTACGATACCGTATGAGAGGCGCAATTTTCCATAGTTCCACCATGACGGCATGTGGAAGGCTTGGGTGAAGAGGAAACTCAGATTGGCGGAAGGATAGAAAAAACTCTGGTCTTTTAGGGTAGACGAGCGTTCCTGGCGTCCGGTCAGTTCAAGGAATAGATAGTTGTCCCATCCCAGGCTCAGTGTACCCATATAGCCGGTTTTCAGTAGTTCCATACGTTGCAGAGTACTGCTTGGCGTGTAGCGGCTGGCATTGAGGTCGAACCAGTTTTCCGTGACAAGCCCGCCATTGGTGGAGACCCTGATATTGTTCATATTTTCGTAGCGTCCGGTCCAGCCTACGGTGGCGGCAATGTCGAAGCGGTTGATATTATAGTTGAAGTTCAACATAACATCTCCATAAACAATGTCGTAACGGCGGTTGATGGACTGGAAGCTGCCGTTGGGGTCGTATAGGGAATTGGGTTGTTCGCTTTCATATTTCAGTGTTTGCTTCACATCTGTGATATCAGTTGAAACCTGGGCACGCAGACTCAGCCAGTTGGTTATCTGCCAGGTGGGGCGAATCATACCGATGAGCCGGTTCTCTGTCTCGTCGCTATGGTGATGGTACATATTCCACAGCATGTTGTTCACTCCGGTGGCGTAACTGGGGTCGTAGGCCCATGATTCCTCGGGAGTCAGCGTGGCGTTTCCTCCGACAAAGGTATTACGGTATCCCAGACTGGTGACGTAACTTTGTTTCAGATAGGGAATGTCCAGGAAGGTGGAGAACATGTTGCCGAAACCGCTGTATAGGTTGAGCGAGGTTTGCGGGCGGTCTTCTACATTCTGTACGATGTAGTTAAGGTAGTATTCCAGTTTCAGCGGTTTCGCCAGTTGATACGAACCGGTCAGCTTGAAGTTGTGTTTGGTGAAGCTTCCGGTCAGGGCATTGGGAATCTCGTCCATGAATGTGTAGGAGAAGCGGTTGCTGGTGGTTTCCGTCCCTTGTGAGATGGCGAGATTGTAAGTCTGGGTCCAGCCGGTGCGAAACAACTCTTTCCACGGGTTGTCGGTCAGTGCCTGGTAGGGGCGCATCTTCCCGTCCCAGTAAAGTACCTCGCTGCCGTCGTATTTCGGGCCGAAGGACAAGGTGGTGGAACGGAGGCTTTTGTAGCTTTGTCCGTTTAGGGTTCTCTGATAGAAGCCTCCCGTCTGTTTCTCATAATCGCTGTATGCGGTGTTGTAGGTTCCCGGCCCGTATACGGTCTGTACTTTTGGCAGATAAGCCGGTAAGTTTGCCATGACTTGGGCATTGAAGTCCACCGTCAGCTTGCCGCTTTTGGCGCGCTTGCTAGTGATGACTACCGCACCGTTTGCAGCTTCCGAGCCGTAGAGAGCTGTGGCAGAAGCTCCTTTCAGAATACTGAGGCTCTCGATGTCCTCTGGGTTGATGTCTACCAGACCATTGGAACGGATTTGTCCGTCGTTGCCAAATTCGGCGAAGTCCGTGCCTTTACCCGTGCCGCCGTTGCGGATGGGTACACCGTCCAGAATGATGAGTGGCTGGTTATTTCCAGTGATGGAAGTCAGTCCGCGTACGTTGATGGAGACAGCTCCGGCAGAACCGCCTTGTGTCTGTGTGATGCGGACTCCCGGTGCTTTACCGTACATGGCAGAGGCAAAGTTGGGTGCTCCTGCCTTTACCAATTCGTCTGCACTGATGGTACTGATGGCATAGCCGACACGTTTCGTGTCTTTTTTGATACCCATTGCCGTTACTACGACTTCTTTCAGTTGCTGGGTATCTTCGCTGAGTGTAATCTTCAGGTCGCCTTGCTTTTTTCGTTTTGCCAGGTTTATCTCCCGGGTAGCATAGCCCATGTAAGCGATAGAGAGTGTTGCATCTGCAGGAACGGTCAGTGTGAAGTTGCCGTCCACATCGGTAATGACGCCGTTGTTGGTGCCTTTCTGTATGACGCTGGCACCGATAAGCGGTTCTCCCGTTACATCTCTTACAATGCCTGTAATGGTTCGGTTCTCTTGTGCAAAGGCTGTTCCGGTGAAAAGAAATGTTAATAACCAACTTGCAATAATCAAACTTTTTTGGAAGTGCGACGCTGAATGTGGAATGTCACACCGTTTTCTCATCCTGATTTTCATACTACTGAAAAATAATTGATTTATCTTATTATAAATGTTACGTCCTTTCGGCGGATATTTTAGCAAGAGGTATGCCAAACGAAAGGCAGACTATCCTTTTAAGGATGAATAATATTGATAATCAATTGCTTATTTTCTATCGGGAAAAAGGAAAGTTCGGGTGTTTGTGGTGTGGAGATGTGGAAAAAATCCACAGTAGGTATTCCACAATTTCCTTCTCTTCCCTTGAAGTCTTGTTGTCGACCCTTATTGGTAGCCTTGTTCATCGGAGGTATGCTCTATCACTACAATAAAATCTGGTGCAGTTGCAGTGGTTGCATTTTCTTTTCAGGGTGGGAGTGTTTTTGACCTTTATCCGGGAAGGATTACTCGAACGAAAGAGCTATCAGCCTGCGGTTTGTGAGATTGATATTAAGCCAGTATAAATCAGAGAATTACTTTCAAAATGTGACTACTATGGTTACTGTGGCAAATATAGTTATTCTTGATGGAAGAACTGCATGTTTGGCGTAATAAGTATCTATGTTTGGGAGAGAAAGGATAGGGAGGTACTCTTACTTTTAGGAAATTAATATCATGTTTGCACCTTATTTGTTTCGTGCAAACATGATATTAATAAATCTTAGTGGTTTATTTTACTTCCCACGTATCATTCGTCATCAATAACTCCTCGAAGTTGTGATACTTCTTCTTGGCAGACACCTCTTCGATTTGTTCATGAACAGCATCGTCGTAAGTAGGAGCTTCCACATCGCGGATAACACCGAGTGCAATCGGGAAGTCGGGACCTTCCATCAGGGCAAGCTTCAGTTGCAGGGTGTTGTCCATGCAGTGGGCATCGTGGATGAGGATATCCTTCTCTGTAATGCCGTTCTCACCGAGTTTCACGACTTTTAGACCAAAGCCTTCCTGCATCAGTCCGTATTCGTTGTTCTCGCCGAAGAGCATCGGTTCGCCGTGTTTCAAGTAGATGGCATTCTTGGCGCGGTCTTCCTTTTTGGCTACGGAGTCATGCGTACCGTTATTGAAGATAACGCAGTTTTGCAGAATCTCGCAAACGGAAGCCCCTTTGTGAGCCATGGCTGCCTTCAATATTTCCACTGTCCCCGGAGCATCGGTAGCTACCGCGCGGGCAAAGAAACGGCCGCGGGCACCGAAGCAAAGCTCTGCCGGGTGGAATGGATCTTCTACCGTACCATAGGGAGACGACTTGCTGACGAAACCACGTGGAGAGGTCGGAGAATATTGACCTTTGGTCAGACCGTAGATGCGGTTGTTCAGCAGAATCATGTTCAGGTCGATGTTACGGCGTACGGCGTGGATGAAGTGATTACCGCCGATGGCCAGACCGTCACCGTCGCCGGAGATTTGCCATACCGTCAGGTTGGGATTGGCAACCTTGGCACCTGTAGAGATGGCAGCAGCACGTCCGTGGATGGTCTGCATCGCATACGTATTCATGTAATAGGGCAGACGGCTGGAGCAGCCGATACCTGAGATGACGGCATTCTCCCAAGGAGCTTTGCCGATTTCTGCCATTGCTTTGTGCAGTGAAGCCAGAAAGAAGTGGTCACCACAACCCGGACACCAACGGGGTTGTCCTTTTTTATAGTCTTTTGCTGTATATTCGCACATAATCTTTTTTAATTGATAGTTGATAATTGATAGTTGATAATTGGTGGCTGGTCATTGATAATCCGCATATTACGCATGGTTATTATCAATTGTCAACTGTCAATTATCAATTAATTTATTGAACGCTGCGACCAGCTCGGCAACGACGAACGGTTGTCCTTTGACTTCGTTGAACTGGTACGGGGTGAAGTTGTCTATCTTCATACGTAGATAACCTGCAAATTGTCCGAGATTCTGTTCGGCAACTACCACCTTCTTGTACTTCTTCAGAACGGTTTCCGTGTTCTTGGGGAGCGGATTCAGATAAGTGAAGTGGGCGAGGGCAACCTTCTTGCCTGCCTTGTTCATCTCTTCCATGGCCGAATACAAGTGGCCGTATGTACCGCCGAAACCGACAATCAGCAAATCGGCATCGTCTGCACAGCCTTGCACTTCTACATCAGGTACGGGGATTTTGGCAACCTTCTCGGCACGCAGGTGGCACATCAAGTCATGGTTTTCGGGATCGGTGGAGATGGCACCGGTATTGCTGTCTTTCTCCAGACCGCCGAGGATGTGCATATAGCCTTCTTGTCCGGGGATGGCCCAATAGCGGACACCTGTTTCGGGATTGCGTTTGTACGGAGTATAGTTGTCCTTCATTTCGGAAGTCACGTAGGGAGGGGTGATGGCGGGATAGTCTGCCAGTTTGGGCAGCTTCCAGGCGCCGGAGCCATTGGCAACAAAGCCGTCGGTCAGCAATACGACCGGGGTCATGTGCTCCAGTGCAATTTTGCTTGCCATGTAGGCTGCGTCGAAACAGCTTGTGGGTGAAGAGGCGGCGATGACGGGCATTGGGCTTTCACCGTTGCGGCCGAACAATGCCTGCAACAAGTCTGTCTGCTCTGACTTGGTGGGCAGACCGGTAGAAGGACCGCCACGTTGCACGTCGAGCACAACCAGCGGAAGTTCTGTAATGACTGCCAGGTTCATAGCTTCCGATTTCAGGCAGACACCGGGACCGGAAGTGGAGGTCACAGCCAGCGCACCTGCAAAAGCGGCGCCGATAGAAGTGGCGCAACCGGAAATCTCGTCTTCGCATTGCACGGTCATCACGCCCAGAGACTTGTGCTTGGAGAGTTCGTGCAGTACATCGGTTGCCGGAGTAATGGGATAGGAGCCGAGGAACAGCTTCAAGCCAGCCTTTTCAGCTGCGGCGATGAAACCGTAAGCAGTTGCTTTGTTCCCCGTGATATCCATGTATCTGCCGGGAACGGTAGTCTTACTTTCAATCTTATATGTATGGGCTACGGAAGCATGGGTGTTGTGTCCGTAGTCATATCCTGCATGGATGACCTTGATATTTGCCCCGGCAATTTCGGGCTTTTTGGCGAATTTCTCGCGGATGAAATCTTCGGCTATTTTCAGATCGCGGTTGAACAGCCAGCATACCAGGCCTACTGCAAACATATTGCGGCATTTCAGCATGGACTTGTTGTCCATTCCGGTGTCGGCAAGGCAGTCTTTCACCATCTTCGAGATGGGGGCGGCGATGACATCCTGCTTAATACCCATTTCCTCTATCGGATTATCGGTCTTGAAAGCGGCCTTTTCCAAGTCTGACTTCTGGAAAGCATCTGTATCGATGATGATACAAGCAGTGGATTTAGCAAACTTATATTGGGTTTTCAGTGCGGCGGCGTTCATCGCTACCAATACGTCGCATTTGTCACCTGGGGTATAGACTTTCTCTGCACCGATATGTACCTGAAAACCGGAAACACCGGTGAGTGAGCCTTGCGGGGCGCGGATATCTGCCGGATAGTCGGGGAATGTACTGATATCATTGCCCACGGTAGCCGAAACTGTTGAAAAGATGTTGCCGGCGAGCTGCATACCATCGCCGGAGTCTCCGGAGAAGCGGACTACCACTTGCTCCAGTTCTTTGACCATCA
>ERZ1027264.860-NODE-860-length-18126-cov-8.143600_pt1 | contig 18126 bp, 17 predicted proteins | sample MGYA00519258_ERZ1027264 | MGnify/ENA primary metagenome ERZ1027264 (study PRJEB26926, sample SAMN06164692) | human gut metagenome | biome: ENVO:00009003; feature: ENVO:2100002; material: ENVO:00002003 | host: Homo sapiens | place: USA | collected 2012 ...
GCAGCGTCAGATGTGTATAAGAGACAGGCCAACGATGACGCAGCTGCCCTCGCCAGCCACCGCCAGAAAAGCGTCCCGCTGGGCATTGGCAGCCAGCTGCTCCACCGTTGTTTCGGTGCTGTCAGGAAACAGTCCCCGCTGACCCATGACCAGGGAATAGAGGAAACTGCGGGTGGGCTTTTCATCATAGGTATTCATGAATTGGCTGCTGAGGCCACTTTTTTTCGCTGCTACCGCCAGCAGTTCTTTGTCATAGTAGGCGATATGCAGAGCCTGCGCAACCTTTTGCCTCACCTCGCGTCCGCCGCTTCCGAACTGGCGGCCAATGGTAATAATTTTTTTCATAGGTCAAACCTCCGTTTTCAGCTTGCCCATTACGCGGGTCAGAATGACCACGGTAATGGTGCAGGATATAACATCCGCCACGGGGGCGGAATACAGGGCACCCGTAACGCCGAAAAACATGGGCAGAAGGATTGCCAAGGGAATGCTGAGCACGATCTCCCGCAGCAGGGACAGGCTCATGGCCTCCAGGGGCCGTCCCAGGGACTGGAGGAAGATGCTTCCCGCCTTTTGCACACAACACAGAGGAATGGTACACAGGAAGATACGGAAAGCCATCACCGCAAATTCTTCATACAGGGCGTCGCCAGAACCAAACAACGCAGTGATCTGCCGGGGGAACATCTGGAAGCAAAGCAGGGAGACCAGCCCCACCGCAATCTCGGCAGCCATCATGGTCTTCAGAATCTGCCGGACCCGGTCAATGTGGCCCGCGCCGTAGTTATAACCCACCAAGGGCTGGCATCCAGCGGCAATTCCCACTACGATGGCTACAACGATTTGAAACACCTTCATCACGATGCCGACTACAGTCATGGGGATGTCCGCACCATAGGGTAGAGTAATACTGTCTAAAGAAATCGTCATTCCGAAATTTCGATTCTTTCTTTAGGAGGGTAATGTTGTCACTATAAAGTGATTGTAAAAAATGAAATGTGTCAAGAATTTGTTTATATCGTCTGATTTTAGTTTCTTCAGCCTCTTTTAACTGATTATTGCTGTAGGAGTGGGCCTTAGCAATGTCAATTTTAAGACAACCAATATATCTATCGTATTGTTGCTTCCATTCCAGCGCCCAATGTATCCAGTCATTATAGGCATCGGTTTTCTTTATCTTTTCTTGTAGGTCTTCGATTAAATCATGTTGCTCCTTGTTTCGCATCCCTAATCTTTGAGACAGCTTTTCCTGCCATTCCTTTTCCCATCTTTCTTCAAATTCCCTATGTCGATCTCCTTCACTGTGATTAAAAGTCCTATAATACATAGCCATATTTTATGCCCCCAACTATTCAGGTGATGTTAATACGGCGTGTAACGCGCAAGCAGCTGCTGCCGCATAGTATCTAATTCATCTGCAAGAGCCAGATACTTTTTACGTATGGCAGGGGTTTGTGCATTTTTGCCTCCGATTATGCATTCCTGATACTTTTCACTCAGAGCATTGCTCAATGACATATCATCTTCAATGAATACAGCAGCTTGCTGGTGCTGCTGCGAGTCCTTGCCTGATAAGAGCAATTGGGTATTTGCAATTAACTCTCGGCATTCAACTTCGAGGCCTCGATAATTTTCTGGAGATAAACTCATAACTGCACCTTCTTCTGTGTAATATTTTCATTTAGATTATAGCGCGAACACGCTATAAAATCAATAAGTATATGGCGCGATTTAAGGACTAACGTAAATCTATACCTCAAGGTAAACTAATGGTATAAATTTGCGGAGGTGCAGCATGGCCGATTTTAATGTAGCGGACCGCGTATTGGAATTATGCAAGGCTCGCTCATGGAGCCTTTATCGGCTTGCACACGAAGCGGATATGCCGTATTCAAGCCTCAGTACCGTTCTATACAAGACTGCCTCACCCTCTCTTGTATCTATTGAGAAAATTTGTAGTGGGTTCGGCATTACACTCTCGCAGTTTTTTTCAGAAGAAAATGAACTGGCAAAACTTACGGTGGATGAACGGGAGTGCTTGTCACACTGGGCGCAGATTGGCCCAGAGGACAAAAAATTAACGCTTGCCTATATGCAAGCGTTGGCAGATCGGCAGGGGTGTATATCGTAAAAATAGCAGATTTTAAGTGGCCGCAGGGACTCCCTGCGGCCTTTCTTATTTCAGCTTGGCATTTTCAATGATATACTCTTTCAGTGCTGCTTTGGGAATCCGCCAGACACGTCCATTGCGATACCCTCTGAGTTTCCCACTGTTGAGCAGTTCGTATATTGCGTTGTAACCCACCCGCAGAGCCTCACAGCACTCCTCTACCGTCAAGATGTCGGCGTATTCCTCAAACATTCGCTACAGCCCCCTCACTATTCTGCTCCTTCATACAGCGGGGACAAAAGGACGAATCACACAGGCAGTTCTCACATAAGCATCCACGGGGCTTTGCAGCCGACCTCCGCCGCTGAGGATTTGCTTTGCGGTTATATAAGTCCATACTTTCAATTTGCTGATAAACGGCAGGCTCCGTGCGGCATAAAACATAGGCAATCTTTGTGATGCCGAAGCCAGCTTCAAACATAGTTCTTAGTTGTTCCTTTTCTTCATCAGTCCAGTATTCACCTTCACGGTTCAGGCGAATTTCGCGGTTCCTCATAGCAATGACCGTTTCCTCTTTCGGATTTTCATTAAACATAGGGATTTCTCCTTTCTAAGCTTTGTTTATCTTTATGTTACTTGCTCTGACCGTAAATACAGTGATTTTCAATGATATATCATATAGTGAAGCCGCCCGGTATCATCCGGGCGGCTATCTTATTTAATAGGAGAAGATGCTATGAATACCACTGACCGAAGGACACGCTCCTGTTCCCATTGCGGACAAGTTTTGGCACATGAGCAGTTAATCCCATTTCAGGATGAATTGCTTTGCCCTGCCTGCCTTGACGAGCAAACCACAGTCTGTTCCTGCTGCGGTGAACGTATCTACAAAACCGATAACAGCGGAACGGACACAATCCCGCTCTGCGAGGACTGCTATGACAACCATTACGAACGCTGTACCCATTGCGGTGCCCTGATCCACCGCCGGGATACCTATTACCGCGGGGATGACCCTTATTGCTATGACTGCTACCACACTCTGCCTGCACAGGGCATCAATGACTACTACTTCAAGCCGGAGCCGATTTTCTATGGTACGGGCAAGCGTTACTTCGGCGTGGAGTTGGAGGTTGACGAGGGTGGCGAGTCCGACAGCAACGCCGAACGGGTTTTGGATATTGCCAACTCCGGTAGAGAGTTGATCTACTGCAAGCATGACGGCAGCTTGAATGATGGCTTTGAGATCGTCACCCATCCCATGACGTTAGACTTCCACGAAAACAATATGCCTTGGGCTGAAATCATGGAGGAAGCCAAGAAGATGGGGTATCTGTCCCATCAGGCAGACACCTGTGGCCTGCACGTCCATGTCAACCGCACGACCTTTGGTAACACCGAGAACGAACAGGAGGCCGCTATCGCCCGTGTCCTCTACTTCTTTGAGAAGTTCTGGGAGGAACTGCTGAAATTCTCTCGCCGTACCCAGCGCCAGCTTGACCATTGGGCAGCCCGGTATGGCTACAAGGAAAAACCCAAAGACATCCTTGACCATGCCAAGGGCCATAACTCTGCCGGACGTTATACGGCGGTAAACCTTACCAACCGGGATACACAGATCGTCCGGGTACATTCCGAATATTTTCCGCACATACTCAGCCGGGTCGAAGTCCGGCTTACAAACAGCTGCCTGATCGGATGATTCCACAGCCACCATTCGATCCACTCGGAACTGTGCCAGCTTCCCGTGCTTTTCCGACCAGCCCACTGCATAATAACAATCCCGGCTCCAGATAAGGGCATACGGGCTGAACTGATAGCGGTAACCGTTATGCTTGAGTATCTTTTCTTTTTGCGGTGTGTATTCGTAATACTGGAAAGTGATCTGCCGTTTTTCCTGAATGGCGTTATGGATCTCATCCACGCTGTAATAGATGCACTCATTCTCCGGTTTGGTGGTGCCGTCCATATAAATATGCCGCTCCAACTGACGGGCATGAGATTCACTGGTGAGCTTACCCAACTTTTCAATAAGCCGCTCGCTCTTTTTGGCCGTAATGAAGCGGGAGGATTCCACCGCGTCCACCAGCAATTTTAACTCCGGCAGTTCAAATAACCGTTCTCCTACGAAGTATCGGTTCTGGGTGCTTTTGACACAGACGATGTCCATGCCGTTACTTTGCAAGACTTCAATAGCGGAATATACGCTCTTGCGCCCTGCCTGAATGCCATGTTCCCGCCAGAAGGCAAGAACATCCGCTACGGAAGCCGGATGCTGATCATCCGTATGCTCATACAGATACTGCTGTAAGAGCAGCAGACCGTATTGGGATTCATTTTTCATACCGCTTTCCTTTTCTGTTTCCACATTTTTAGGAACAATTCGTTACAGTACTCCTTTATAGCTATCCCTTTCGGGTGATATACAAGCCCTCGCGGTGACTAAGTCATGACTTTTTTCTGCTCACATTTTCGCGGTAAGTCTCCAAGGCTGGGAGCAGCAATCATAATCGTACAACCGGAGCAGCACCGCGCCGATTTTCTCAAATTATGTGACGCTGTCACAGTAAAACCGCTTGTCACGCGGTATACCATGCATAAAAGCACAGCCGCAGAGTACATCTGTGGCTGTGTTTTGTGTTCAGTTGCTCACTGTTGCGTGGACTGGATATGGAGAGACAACATATCTCCCGATCTTACATGGGTTATCTTATCTACCATCAGTCTGGCAGTTTGCCTTGCAGATATGTCGGCATCCCCACTGCGGTCGTATCCGGCCTGACCTTAAACATGGCTTTTTCAATCTACCTCCCTTATCGGTTTTCCGCGATATATTTCTCCGCCATGTGGACTGCCACCGCGCCGTCCGCCACGGCGGTGACCACCTGACGGAGGGGCTTCGTCCTCACGTCGCCCACGGCGTATACGCCGGGAATACTGGTTTCCGTGGTCTCTCCGGCCACGATATAGCCGCCGCCGTCCAGCGCCAGTTGACCCACCGCCAGCGCCGTGGCGGGCTGTCGGCCCACGCTGACAAATACGCCGTCGCAGTCCACCACGCTTTCCTCACCGGTGACGGTGTCCCGCAGGCGGACGCCGGTCAGCCTGTCCCCGGAAAGCAGCGCGGAAACGACGCTGTTCCAACGGAATTCCACGTTTTCGGCCTGTGCCAGCGGCTCGTGATAGATCTTGGTGGCCCGCAGGGTGTCTCTGCGGTGGACGAGGATCACTTTTTTCGCCACGCGGCTGAGAAGGAGGGCATCTGCCGCGGCGGAATTGCCGCCGCCCACCACGACCACCGTTTTGCCCTTGTAAAACATCCCGTCGCAGGCGGCGCAGTAGGCCACGCCCCGGCCCACCAGTTCCGACTCTCTGGCCACGCCCAGCGTTCTGGGGTTCGCACCGGTGGCCAGCACCACGGTTTTCCCCAGAAAGATCCCCTCGCTGGTCTCCACGAGCTTGGGAACCGCCGTCAGATCCATGCGGAGGACTTCCGCGTATTCGCTGTGCGCCCCAAAACGCTCCGCCTGCTTTTGCATCTTCTCCGCCAGAGAGAAGCCGTCGATCCCGTCCTCAAAGCCGGGATAGTTGTCGATCTGCTCGGTCAGGGCCATCTGCCCACCGGCGGACAGTTTTTCCAGCACGATGGTGTCCAGCCCCGCCCGTGCCGCGTACAGGGCGGCGGTGTAGCCGCCCGGGCCGCCGCCCACCACGAGCATATCATAAACATGATTGTTGTTCATATCTGAACCCTCCGTTATTTCGCCAAGGCTTCCTGAATGAAACGGTCGATCTCTGCCTTTGAGCCGGGCGCGGTGATGGAATCCACGGCCTTTCCGTTCCGGTACAGCACCAGAGTTGGGATGTCCTCGATCCCCTCGGCCCCCGCCAGCCGCGGCTCCTCGTCAATGTTGATCTTGCCGACGGCGAGGCTGTCCGCGTATTCCTCTCCGATCTTCTCATACGCGGGGCCGATCCTCCGGCAGTAGCCGCACCAGGGCGCCCAGAAATCCACCAAAACGGGCTTTTCCTCCCGGATCGCCTGCTCAAACTGCTCCTGATTCATATTCATAGCTGCCATATCTGTCAGCTCCTTTCCTTTGTTTGGGTATTCTCAAGACTCCGGTCTCGCCCCACACCACATCGTGACCTCAACCTGAGATGACGGTACTCTGCCCTTGGGACATAAAGCAGATGAGTAAGACAATCATCTGTACGAGAATAGCTGCGGTTTGTTGCAGCTTATTCTGCGCAGAGCTCAGCCACCAGAGCGTCCATCTGCGCTTCGCTGGTTTGGTTCAATGCACCACGCAGAGACACTACCGTTTCGTAAAGGTGGATATCCTTCATCTCCTCCAATTTGGTGCGCATCAGCCGCGCGGCAGCAGGTGCCCAAGAGCCGTCTTCAATAAGGCCAACCCGGCGGTTTCGGAATCCCTTTGTCCGTAAATGTTCCAAAAACTCCCTCATGGGCGGAAACAGTCCTCCGTCATAGGTGGAGCTGGCTAAAACCAACTTCCCGCAGTAGAATGCACTGGCAACAGCGTAGGAAAGGTCTGTTGCCGTCAGATCGCATATGGTGACTTGCGCACCTTTGCCCTCCAGCTTGCTCTTGAGGGTCTTCGCCGCATGGGCAGTATTTCCATGGATCGATGCGTGAGCGATCAGGATGCCCTCCGGTTCTTCCGGTTTCCATTGTGACCAGAGATCATAGAGCCGCAGATACTCCCCCAAGTCTTCTGTGAGCATGGGGCCATGGAGCGGGCAGATCGTTTTGATCTCCAGCGCGGAGATTTTTTTCAGCAGAGCCTGCACCTGTGCGCCATATTTCCCGATAATATTGTAATAATACCGTCGGGCCTGCGGCACCCAGGGGGCACGGGCAGTCCGTTCCAGTGAGCCAAAGCGTCCGAAGGCATCTGCCGAGAACAGGATTTTTTCCGTTTCCTCATACGCCGTCATCACCTCAGGCCAGTGTACCATCGGCGCCAGCAGAAAGCGCAGCCGGTGCAAACCCAAGGAAAGCGTATCTCTTTCGCCAACCTCCAGCATACGGTCTTCCGACAATGCACCTGTGCCGAAGAACTGCTTGATCAGGGTAAATGTTTTCGCGTTTCCCACGATCTTCATCTCCGGGTACTTTTGTGCCAGCCGCATGAGGCTGCCGGAATGATCCGGCTCCATGTGTGTGACCACAAGATAGTCGGGGCTGCGCCCCTCCAACACCCGCGCCACATTGGAAAGCCATTCTTCCGTTGCCCGTGCGTCCACGCTGTCCATCACGGCAATCTTCTCATCCAGAATGACATAGGAGTTGTAGCTCACTCCCATAGGCTGGACGGGGTACTGGTTTTCAAAGAGTGCCAATGTGTTATCATCCACCCCTACATAGCGGATGGCATCTGTTACCGTTTGGATAGCCATATAAAAAATACCTCCTATTTTCCTTACTCAGACTCTGACTGATAGGTTCTTCTTTTCTAATGAAACATACGCTCAACCGCGGATCGACGGTCGCGCATTTTACCGTTGCCTTGCTTCCCCCAGAGTCGTTACATGTGGTACACCGCAGCGGAGCGAAGTCCTTCCGGCAGGCCGTCGGGCGCAGCAGGTGAAAGTTCCCAGCGTACCTGCCCCGCCCACTGGGAGGCGACGGCGGAGAAGTGGAGCATGACAATACCGAGATCCAATGCGGCATCCAAATTATCGGTGTAGGCATCCTCCTGCTGCACCAAATAGATGCTGTGATCCTGCACAAGGAAGCCATAGGGCTGACGGTTGAGATAGCTGGGGGAGAGCGAAGCGGCGTAGAAGGACTGCCAGAGCATATCGTCGTAGAAGTCCATCATCTCGTCAAGCCCAGACTTGTTGCTCCAGCTCCCCATGTGAACCAAATCGTGCACGCCCTTTTTGGGCGCGTAGTACTGCTGCTCGGCCCGCACATCGATCTGAGACATACTTAGGATATTCAGCCGCAGCTTTTTTGCGGTCTTTTCCCCGTAGCCAAAGGCAACGATTGCCGCCACCTCTAACGGGGTGGCGAGAGACAGTGCCTTTTTGATTTTGTCGCTGTCGGTGAAGGTCATCCAGCAGGTGTCAATGTCCAACTCAGTCAGCTTGAGGACAAGATCTTCCATCATGTAGCCGGCGTTGATGGCTGCGTAGGAATGCGGGGCAGACATAAGGAGCAGGTAGTGCGGTGCTCCGATGAGAAATTGATTATAGCCCGCTGAGCTCTCCAGCGCCGGCTGTGCATCCTTGTCCAAGACGATCAACTCCGTTGCAATCTCCGGGACAAGACGGGGGCAGGTCTTTTCATAGTAGGATCGGAGCTGGCCGATAGCCTCGCTCGGAACTTCCTTTTCGCGGAATGCGTGAACGGATCTGCGATATTGGATCATAGCGCTGTAATTCATAGTAGTATCTCCTATTCTGATGTCTTTGGTTTTCTTATAAATCGTCTATCAGTGCGGTGCTCTTGGCGTAGGCGGTACTGCGTGCCTCAAAGAAATCGGTCTTGACCATGTTGGCGTCGGCGTACTGGCTGACCCATTCCATGCTCTCCGGTTCGCTCTCAAAGCCTGGATACAATGCGGGATAGCCAAGGCTCGTCCAGCGGAGGTTGCCGAGATAGCGGATGTAATCGCTGATCATCTGCCGGTTCAGCCCCGGGATGTCGTCGCCGATCACATAATGCCCCCATGCGATCTCCTGTTCCACGCCCTCACGCATCATCTCGCGCAGCGCTTGTACGCTCTCGGCGGTGAACAACTCCGGCTGCTCCTTTTGCAGCTCCGTGATGATATTGCGGAACAGCCACAAGTGCGTGTTCTCATCGCGGTTTATGTAGCGAATCTCCTGCGCCGAGCCGGGCATCTTCCCGTTTCGGGAGAGATTGTAGAAGAACATAAAGCCGCTGTAAAAATAGATGCCCTCCAAAATATAGTTTGCCATCATCACGCGCAGCAGCGTGGGAGCGTCCTTCCGCTCCTGAAACTCGTTGTAGCAGTCCCCAATGAAGGTGTTGCGGCGCAGCAGATGCTCGTCCGTTTTCCATTGGTAGAGGATGTCATTGCGCTCCACGGGGGAACAGATGGTGTCGAGCATATAGCTGTAGCTCTGTGAGTGGACACACTCCTGAAACGCCTGAATGGACAGGCAGAGATTGACCTCGTTGGCGGTAATGTAGGCGCCGATATTAGGCAGGTTCGCTGTCTGAATGGAATCCAAAAAGACAAGAAAACTCAGAATTTTATCGTAGGCGCTGCGCTCGGCTGACAGCAGGCGGGGATAGTCCTTCACATCCTGCGAGAGATTGATCTCCTCAGGGATCCAAAAGTTGTTCATGGCCTGCCGGTACCAGTCGCTGACCCAAGCGTACTTCATATTGTTGAAGTCGTTGAGGTTGGTGGTATTGCCGCCGATCATGCGCCGCAGGCGCACATCAGGGTCGCCCTCCGGGTTAAAGAGGGGCTTTTTCTTCAGTTCCGTCATGCTATCCTCCTTATGACGAGCAGCTTTCGCAGGTCTCGACCTCAAGGGCCTTGCTGCGGACATAGTAAATGGTCTTGACGCCGGCCCTCCACGCCTCCAAATACAGTCTGAGCACCTGACGCATGGAATAGTCGTTGGTGATATAGAGATTCATGCTCTGCGCCTGGTCAATATGTCTCTGGCGAAGGCCCGCGGCGCGTACCGACCAGCTTTGGTCGATCAGATGCGCTGCCTTATAGTACCACCATGTGTCCATAGAAAGCTCCGGAGCAACGCGGGGCAGCATGCTGCCCTTTTTTTCCTCTAAAAAGAATTTCTTCATAATTGGATCTATGCCCGCCGACGTGCCGGAGAGGATAGATGTGCTGGAGGTCGGTGCGACCGCCAGCAGATAGGCGTTGCGCATTCCCTGCACCGCCACCGTTTTCGCAAGCGCCCGCCACTTTTCGGAGGTATAACCCCGCTTTTCAAAATACGCGCCCGTCTGCCAGTCGCTGCCCTCAAAGAGCGCGTAACGACCCTTTTCCCGTGCCAGTGCTGTGTCCGCCTTGACGGCGGCGTAGTTGATGAGCTCGAACACTGCGTCGGTGAAGGCAAGGTGCTCATCGCTCTCCCAGTGGATGCCGCGCTTTGCCAGCATGTGGTGGTAGCCGCTGACGCCCAGGCCGATGCTGCGGTACTTCTGATTGGTAAGCCGCGCGTATTCCAACGGGTAGAAGTTGAGGTCGATCACATTATCCAGTGCGCGGATGGCCGTTTCCACCGTGCGTTCCATATAGGCCTCGTCCTCCACCGGCAGATTACCGAGAGACAGACTCGCCAGGTTGCAGACCACAAACTCACCTGGGCGTGTGGCCGTCACCACTATTGTGTCGCCGTTCTCAGTGTGCACCTCAGTGCCGATGTGCTCGATGGGCGCCATGTTCTGCGCGATCTCCGTACAGAGATTGGAGCAATAGATCATTCCCGTGTGGCCGTTTGGATTCATATGATTTACACTGTCTCGATTGAAAGCGAAGGGCGTGCCGGTCTCCACTGCCGAGCGAAGCACCAGCCGCACGATGTCCTTGACGGTGACGCTGCGCTTTTCGATGCGCGGGTCATTGACGCAGTCCAGATACCGCTTCTCCCATTCTGTACCCCAGTAATCCTCCAGTGCGTAGCCCTTGACCGTGAGGATCTCATGCGGACACATGAGATGCCACGGCGCGTCTATGTTCTCCTCCGCCAGTCGCCAGAAGAGATCCGGATAGCACACGGCGGGAAATACATCATGTGCCTTCATGCGGTCGTCGCCGTTGTTGGTGCGCAGTTGAAGGAATTCCGGCAGGTCCCGGTGCCATGCGTCTAAGTAAACCGCCACAGCGCCCTGCCGCATCCCCAACTGATCCACCGCCACGGCGGTGTCGTTGACCAGCCGGATCCAGCGGATAACACCGCCCGCCGCCCCTTGAAAGCCGCGGATGGTGCTGCCTGCAGCGCGCACCTTACCGAAGTACATCCCCATTCCACCGCCGAATTTAGAGACCTTTGCGAAGTTGTCCAGCGAGCGGTAGATGCCGTCCAGACTGTCCGGCACAGTGTCCACAAAGCAGCTTGAAAGCTGATGGTAGGGCTTTCGTGCGTTGGACATGGTAGGTGTCGCCATCGTGACCTCCATACGGCTGAGCATATCGTAAAAGCGTTTTACCCACCCCATGCGATCAGAGCCTTCGTTCATAGCAAGATGCAGCGCGATACCCAAAAACATCTCCTGCGGTGTTTCCAGCGGCACGCGGCTGCGTGACTGGATCACATAGCGTTTGAGCAGCAGGTCAAGGCCAGAGTAGGTGAACAGCTCGTCCCGTTCCGGGCAGAGAAAGTCCTCCGCCATGGCGATCTCCTCGTGGGTATAGTGGGCAAGGATATAGTCACCGTAGAGTCCCTTATCCGTCAGATAGCGAAGCTTGCCATAGAGGTCGCCGACGCCGCGCCCCTCCCATTCCTGTGCGTTGCGACAGCGAAAGGAGTGGTTCAGAAGCCGCGCCGCGATGAATTCCCACTTGGGTGCCTCTGCCGTAGTCAGCTCTACCGCCGCCTTGGTCAGTGCCTCAGCCCGCTCATCCTCCGTCATACCCAGACGACAGAAACTCTCAAACTTCATTTGAAGCGCCGCGAGGGAGTAGACTTCCTCGGTAAAATCCATCTGGATGCGGCGCAGCACCTCGTCAAGCGAGTCATCCCCCACCGTCCGCGCGATGGTATGCCGGACACGGCGCAGCGCAGACCGCTTTTCGCGGTAGAGGATGTACGCCTTGGCCACCTCATAGTGTCCGCGCTCCATGAGCGTTCGCTCCACCTCGTCCTGCACACGTTCTACGGTGAGCGGCACTGTGACGGAGAGATTGTTGAGAACGGTGGCGAGGATCTCATCCATCTCTCTGCTCCCGATCTCCTTGCCCTGTCCGTCAAACGCCTTTTTCATGGCGTTGAAAATTTTCTCCTGTTGAAAGGGAACAGACTCCCCGTTTCGTTTTCTGATCTCCATTTCGATCCTCTCATCTTCTCCGGTCACTTCTCATGTCCTTTTGGGCAAAGAGCGGGCAAGCGCAGTATCACGCTTGCCCGCTCTGTTTTTGAAAGCCGGTTTTTCTGCAGCCGACGCGGCAGGGCTGTTTGTTGTCTGTTGTCTTGGTTTTGGCTTTCCTGCCAGTTACTTCATAGATTCCAGAATGGCGTCCGCCAGTGCTTCCAGCTCAGTGCGCTTGTCCGTGCCCATGGACGAGGCGAGGCTGAGCCGCTCGTTGAGCACCGTCATGTTCTTAAGCTCATTGTTGACGAATTTCTGCATGAGGTCACCGGACTTCACCGCCCATGAGCCGTTTTCAATGATGGCAAAGGTGCGGTTTTGCAGATTCAGTGCCTTCATATCCATGAGGAAGTCATGCATGGCGGGGTAGATGCCGAGGTTGTAGGTCACAGAGGCCAGGACAATGTGACTGTACTTAAACGCCTCGGAGATCAGCTGGGAGACATGAGTGGAGGACACATCGTACATCGCCACCTTGCTCATGCCCTTATCGCAGAGCGACGCCGCCAGCGCCTGCGCCGCGTTCTCCGTGTTGCCGTACATAGAGGCGTAGACGATGAGCACGCCCTGGGTCTCAGGGGCATAGCGGCTCCATGTGTCGTACTTTTCGATGAACCAGCCCAGATCCTTGCGCCACACGGGGCCGTGGAGCGGGCAGATGTACTTGATCTGATCCAAAACGCCGCCGGCCTTTTTCAGCAGGAGCTGGATGTGGGGGCCGTACTTGCCCACGATGTTGGTGAGGTAGCGGCGGGCGTCGTCCAGCCAGTCCCGCTCGAAGTCCACCTCGTCGGCGAACAGCTTGCCGTCCAGCGCGCCGAAGGTGCCGAAGGCGTCGGCGGAAAAGAGGACGCCGTCGGTGACGTCGAGGGTCACCATGGCCTCCGGCCAGTGAACCATAGGCGCGCCCACAAAGGTGACGGTGTGCTTGCCGAAGGAGAAGGTGTCGCCCTCCTTCACCTCGATGCACTCATGTCCGTCCACATGGAAGCCGAACTGCCGCATGAGCATGAATGCCTTCTCGTTGGAGATCAGTTTCACCTTGGGATGGCGCAGCAGGATCTCCTCGATGCAGGCGGCGTGATCCGGCTCCAGATGGTTGACCAGCAGGTAGTCCAGCTCGCGGCCATCCAGCACATACGCCAGATTTTCCAAAAGCTGGCGGCAGGCAGACCAGTCCACCGTGTCAAAGAGCACCGTCTTTTCATCCAGCAGGCAGTAGGCGTTGTAGCTTACGCCCCGGGGAATGGGAAAGCAGTTTTCAAACAGGGCCAGGCGATGGTCGTTGGCGCCCACCCAGTAGAGGTCGTTCGTTACTTTACGCACGCAATACATCTTATCTTGCCTCCTTCACGGCCTCAAGCCTTTACAAATTGATCCTTCGTCTCCGCGCACTCGGGACACACCCACTCGGCGGGAAGCTGCTCAAAGAGCGTACCGGGCGCGATCTCGCCGTCCTCGTCGCCCAACTCCGGCACATACTCGTAGCCGCAGCCGCTGCAGACGTAGCGGTCGCCGATGGGGGCGGGCTTCGGCGGCGTGGGTCGCTTCATCTTTACCATGGGCGGCGCGGGCAGCTTTTCGCCGCTATCCAGCGCGGCAGTGAGCAGGGGCAGGATCTCCTCCACATCGCCCACGATGCCGTAGTCGCAGTTCTTGAAGATAGGCGCGTTACCGTTCTTATTGATGGCCACGATGGTGGAGGCGTCCTTGATGCCCTTAAGGTGCTGGGATGCGCCGGAGATGCCGCAGGCGATGTACAGATTGCCGGTGAACTTCTGACCGGACATACCCACATAGCGGTTCAGCGGCAGATATTTGAGAGTCTCCGCCACAGGGCGGGAAGAACCGATGGCCGCGCCGGCGGCCTTGGCCAGCGACTCTACCAGTTTCATGTTCTTTTTCTCCCCGATGCCCTTGCCCGCGGAGACCACCCGCTCCGCCTGCGGGATGGGCGTATCCATAGGGATGCCCACGGAGAAGTCGTGACCATCCTTCTTCAGCGCCGCCACAAGGTCGGCCACCTGCTGGGCAGCATCCCCCTCCCGGAAGATGGTCTTTTTGCGAATGCCGGTGATGGGCGCGGGTTTCTTGGCCGCCGAACGGCTCTCGCCGCCGGAGCTCTTGCCCAGCCTGCCCAACAGATGAGAGGCGATGACCACCCGCTGGATCTCGTTAGTGCCCTCGTAGAGGGTGGTGATCTTGGCGTCGCGGTAGGCCCGTTCCACCTCCATGCCCTTGAGGTAGCCGCTGCCGCCGTGGATCTGCAAGGCATCGTTGGTGACCTCCAGCGCGATGTCCGAGGCGTACATCTTCGCCATGGCGGACTCCATGCCGTAAGGCGCGTGCTGCTCCTTCAGCTCCGCCGCGGAGTAGATGAGGAACCGGGCGCAGCGCAGCTTGGTTGCCATATCCGCCAGCTTGAAGGCGATGCTCTGCTGGGCCGCGATGGGCTTGCCGAACTGGATGCGCTCCTTGGAATAGCTCAACGCGTGCTCAAACGCGCCCTGGGCGATGCCCAGCGCCTGCGCGGCGATGCCGATGCGTCCGCCGTCCAGCGTGGACATGGCAATCTTGAAGCCCTCGCCCTCCTTGCCCAATAGGTTTTCCTTGGGAACCTTCACGTTGTTGAAGATCAGCTCCGCCGTGGAGGAGGAGCGAATACCCATCTTGTCATAGTGGTCGCCGAACTCAAAGCCCTTCCAGCCCTTCTCCACGATGAAAGCGGAGATGCCCCGGGTGCCGATGTCCGGCGTGGTGACGGCGAAAACCACATAGGTGTCCGCCTTAGGGGCGTTGGTAATGAAGATCTTGCCGCCGTTGAGGAGGTAGTAGTCCCCCTTATCCAGCGCCGTGGTCTCCGTGCCGCCGGCGTCGGATCCGGCGTTGGTCTCCGTAAGGCCGAAGGCGCCGATCTTCTCGCCCTTGGCCAGCGGAACCAGATATTTCTTCTTCTGCTCCTCGGTGCCATAGGCGAAAATGGGCCATGAGCCGAGGGAGACGTGGGCGGAGAGGATTACGCCCGTGCCGCCGTCCACACGGGCCAGCTCCTCCACCGCGATGGCGTAGCTCAGAGCATCAAGACCGGCACCGCCGTACTCCTTGGGGTAGGGAATGCCCATCCAGCCCAGCTTACCCAGCTTCTTGACAGCCTCCTCGGGAAACTCATTGTTCTGATCCATTAAAAATGCGAGTGGCTTGATCTCCTCCTCCGCAAAACTCCGGATCTTCGCGCGCAGCTCTTCGTGCGCCGCCGTGGTTTGAAACAGCATACGGGTACCTCCTTTTAAAATTTTACAGCTTGCTTGTATCTTGGGGATCGGATCCGCCGGTCAGCAGCCTGCGCAGGCTCACGGCACGGAACGCCTCGTCCTGCTTTTGCTGCAAGGCCGCCAGCTGACAGTGGATGGCGCACCGCCCATGCTTGTCATGCCAGCGGCATTCATATCCCGGCTCCATGCAGGCGCACAGGATGCCCCGCTCCCCCACGACCACCATGAGATCGTAGAGGGAGGTCGCGTCCAGATCGCAGGACAGCTCGCAGCCGCCGAGAGCGCCGCGGCTCACCCGCACCAAATTGCCGGCGGAGAGCTTGCGCAGAATCTGGTAGGCAAACTGATTGGGGATCAATTCCGTTTCCGACATCTCGGCCACCGAATGCTTCTCCCCGTCCAGCAGCACCCGCAAAATGCGCAGCGCGTAGTCCGTCTCTTTGGTGATGATCATGCTCCACATCCTCTTTTCGCTTGCTTGTTAATACTATCATATCAATCTTGATAAATTTTGTCAATATTATTTCAAAAAAAATATTGCTTTCATACAGACCGCCCCAGCCCGGGTCAGCTTCGCTTTCCATTCAGCGAAAAGCCATGTTCCTTACAATTATAGAAGCCGAAAAAGCTGTGCCATGGCAGTCCGCCGAAAGCAGAAAAGACTATGACTGAAAACCAGAAAGCGGAGAAATTGGTTGGGGCTCGCAGGGGTCGCCCATCCAAGGCGGATGAGGCGATCCCTGACAAGCCTAAGCCATCCAACCGAAACAAGCAATAAAGTGCGTGCTTTTCATTTTATTCATGCCGATCATTCTTGGGAGACAGTAGAAAAATTTCCATTGTTATTGACATGATGTGCGTTACAGAGTAAAGTATTCATCAAGACTGATTCGCAATAAAGAATATCATGGTCGTTCCGTGATCGAGGTCGTTATGATAAAAGGAAATGTAAAAATAGATCGCAAAAATCTCATCAGCATCCTGCAAAGCTGCCTTGTGCTGATTTTGGTGATCCTTGTCGCTCTGATGATGGTCGAGATCGGCAACCTGAAGGGCACGGCCCGCGTCATCAATTATGCCGGGCTGGTGCGCGGAGACACGCAGCGGGCGGTAAAGCTGGAGATCACAGGCACCCGAAACGATGAGTTGATCGCGTATTTAGACGATATTTTAAGCGATCTGACATCCGGGGATGGGCACTACGAATTGGTAAAGCTCAAGGACGCGGCCTATCAGGAAAGGCTGGACATCCAGAGTGCCTACTGGGAGCGGCTCAAGGCGGAGGTCGCGGCGGCCAGACAGCGTGGATATGAGAACACCCAAATCGTTGCCATGAGCGAGACCTATTTTGAAATGGCGGACGAAACGGTGTCTGCCGCGGAACACTATTCAGAAAAGATCGCCATGAAGATCCGCACTATTGAGATCCTCTCGGCACTGGATATGCTGTGCCTGGTGATCCTGATCATGCTCCAGACCGCCATGGCACTGAAAATGGCCCGGAAAAACCAACTGCTGGAGCAGAAGGCATACATCGACATCCATACCGGCCTGCCCAACAAAGGCTCCTGCGAGGAGCTTCTCAACAACAGGGAAATTCTCCGGGAGCCTACGGCCTGCGTCATATTTGACCTGAACAATCTGAAAACCGTCAACGATACGAGGGGTCATTCGGCGGGTGACCAACTGATCCTGAGCTTTGCCCGGCTTTTACGCCGGGTGATCCCGGAAAAGCATTTCGTGGGCAGATACGGCGGCGACGAATTTATGGCGGTCATTTACCATACGGACCGGCAGGAGGTGGAGGGCATACTGGACAGTCTGCGCAGGGAAGCCGACGCTGCAAACCGTGACGGCAATCAGCTTCCTCTCAGCTACGCCTACGGTTGGGCGATCTCCGCCGATTATGAAGGCTGCATCATGCAAACGCTGCTGGACAAGGCCGACTATTGCATGTACGAAAATAAGCGAGCCTACTACGCTACCCACGACCGGAGAGCGCCCAGGTCATAAGGCTCTTTTCAAACGAAAAACAGCAAGAACGAATTCGTCGCCACTATTGCGAAAAAAGCCTGGCCTGACGAAGAAAGGACAGGGAGGCGGCACTGAACGTCCACGTCGCAGTTGTGATGGAGGTACTGAAGGCTGGTGGCAGCGTGCAGTTCATTAGCTTCGTTAGCTTTGAGGTGAAGGGGTGCGCTGCCCGATCTGCCGGTTCAATGGTTTGCTGTACAGGAAACTCACCAGCAGGTACTTTACGATGAACGCTGGGGCGAGGGGCGGACGACTATCTTCTTTGCTGCACAACTGCACCATTTTCTCATACACGGACGGTAGATCCAGCACTGCCTCACATTTCCGGAGGATGGTCTCCTGCTGCATTAGATACTCGATTAATCCGCCAAGCTGATCTGGCCATTGCTGTAACGATACATAGCTGCCCTCCAGGTACAAGGTTTTTGCTGGATTTTTTCCAGTTCTCTTGCTCCAATTATACCACAGATTGGCCTCTATAGATTGAAATATAAGGCTTTTTCTTTTATTCAGTGCATATTAAGTTAGGATGTGCAGTAGATGCTCCATTTTAGCGTTTATCTGGAGATTGCCAAAGGATAAATAGAAGCAGTATTATGACTGTCTCTTATACACATCTGACGCTGCCGACGACTTAATAGGTGTAG
>ERZ1027264.900-NODE-900-length-17671-cov-8.677282_pt1 | contig 17671 bp, 8 predicted proteins | sample MGYA00519258_ERZ1027264 | MGnify/ENA primary metagenome ERZ1027264 (study PRJEB26926, sample SAMN06164692) | human gut metagenome | biome: ENVO:00009003; feature: ENVO:2100002; material: ENVO:00002003 | host: Homo sapiens | place: USA | collected 2012 ...
TACGAGATGCTCAGGAGTCTCGTGGGCTCGGAGATGTGTATAAGAGACAGTTATCCAATTCAGACGGTGAGGTCTGATTCAGGAAGTCCGAACAGGAAGACAGGGCAATTAACCCCAGCCCCAGGAATAATGTCTTATATATTTTCATACGATCAATCTGTTTAATGTTTTAATTAGAATGTAACGTTAATACCACCCACAAATGTGCGGCTCTTAGGATAAGCGGCGTAATCTATACCCGGAGTCATCGCATTTTTCTTACTGCTTGTATCGACTTCAGGGTCTGCTCCGCTGTAGTTAGTCCAACAGAACAGGTTATATCCTGTCAGATAGATTCTCACATTCTGCATAAACGCTCTCCTTACAATTGTTTTCGGAAGAGAGTATCCGATAGTAATGTTATTCAAACGCAGGAATGAGGCTTTTTCTACTGCATAATCAGTCAGCTGCATGGTAGTAGCGCTGGCCGGATTGTACATATTGGCGTTAGCGTTTATTTCATTCAGACGTAATCCTGCTGTTGTCATGTCTCCATAGGTATTAAGGACATCTGTAGAGCTGGACGACAGGTTCAAACCAGTTTCCGGATCAATCCATGTGTAACGGTTAGACAGTCTGAAATCATTGTTTAAGTTATAACCGGTTCTTGAACCTGAACGGAAAGAAGCTGCCAGTTTTGTTCCATTGACAATTACATTTCCGAGAGAGTAGTTGAAGAATACATTGAAGTCGAAATTACCTACGCGACCATCGAATCCAAAACCACCGGTTGTAGGAGCGATAGTGTTACCCAAACGTTGTTTGAGAGGGTTACCATCTTTATCACATTCCAGTTTCAAACCACCCGGATAGTATTTACCACCGGTGATAGTAGGACTGTTATCTTGCATTCCGTCTTTTAATCCCCATTCGCTACCTGCCCAAACCAGTTCGCCGGTAGGGTTGGTGACAGGATCATATACAGTATAATAACCGTTTGTCTTATATCCCCAAACTTCACCCAAACGTCCGCCTTTCTCTACGCGGAAGTCTTCGTATTTGGCCATTGTACTACCTGACCAGTTACTACTTTGCCAGGGAGAGTCTGTATTCAGTTTATCAATGCGGTTGCGGTTGTAAGCAATGTTGGCATTGAAGTTCAAAGAGAAATTCTTTTTATCAAATAAAACAGCACTAACAGACAATTCTACACCTTTATTGGATGTCTGTCCGAAGTTCTTGTACTGATAGTTATATCCGGAGAGAGAAGGAATTTCAGTACGCATCAATAAGTCTCTGGTTGTATTCCAGTAAAAGTCGATAGCACCGGAGATACGATTGTTCCAGAATCCATAGTCAATACCGATGTTACGGGTAACTGTTGTTTCCCACTTCAAATCGGGGTTGTATAAGTTCGTTCCATGTTCCAACATGGTAGTGCTTTCTCCGTTGAAGAAAGGATTGCGTGCATCATTACCTCCCAAAGAGTAAGTGGTGGAAAGCAAACCGGAATTGATACGGTTGTTACCGGCAGTACCGAAGCTTAAACGTAGTTTCAAAGCTGACAGCCAGTCTTGAGTGTTACTCATGAAAGCCTCGTCAGAGATACGCCATGCCAAAGCTGCTGACGGGAAAACACCCCAACGATTTCCGGAACCGAACTTGCTCGAACCGTCTGCACGTACTGTAACAGCAAGCAAGTATTTATCCATCATAGTATAGTTCACACGACCAAAGAATGATAATATGTTTTCTTTTGCAGCAATGGTAGATTGGTTGGCTAAAGCTTTGCCCGAACCCATATTTGCTTTCATATCATCGAAATTCATAGTAACAGGGAAAGCTACAGATACATTTTCTATTGATTTCCTTTGGCTGCTGCTTACTTCATGTCCGATCAATACATTGAGTTTATCACGACCTTTGAACAGTTTTTTGTTATCATAGGTCAATGTGTTGGCATTACGCCAGCTCATCGTCTTTTCTCTCAACAGGTAGGCTTGTGGCTGACCGTTATATCCATATTTAGAATTAGATACTGCATCTACTCCCCAATACTGTTCTGTATCGTCAAACTTCCATCCATATCCGAATTCGGAACGGAATGTCCAGTTCTTGAATGGTTTCCAGTTTAAACCTACATTGTAGTTCTGGTTGAAAGTATTGCGGGTTTTATCCGTTGCAAGCAGACGTTCCAATGGAGATTTCTGTTGTGCCGAACTGTTTTCTTCGTCGTCATCACTGTATTTAAGTGAATCAACCGGACGGAATACGGTAGCATTAGCCACAGTTGAATTGGCAGCATTGGATTCATTGGTATCAGCACCACCACCTAAACCGTCAATGGTAGAGTAACTTAACCGGGCGTTAAAGTCCAGTGTCATCCATTTATTCAGTTCTGATTTAATTTTTGCATTTACATTGTCTTTTTTGAAGCCGGAATTAAGCATGATACTTTTTTCTTCATTATGGGCATAGCTGACACTATAAGTCATTTGCTTGGTTCCGCCACTTACATTAATGTTGTATTGTTGCTGGTTTCCAGTACGTCCGAACATCTCGTCTTGGTAATCGGTACCATCAATAGAACGCCAGATATCCATATCGGCAAAGTTTCCATAATCCAGAGAACCGATTTCACGCTGATAAGCAACGAAATCGTAAGGACTCAAGACTTCAGTCAGTTTGGTTACCTGTTTAAAACCGAAAGAAGCACCGAAGTCTACTTGCGTTTTACCTTCTTTTCCGCTCTTGGTAGTAATGATGATTACACCATTTGCACCACGGGCACCATAAATGGCTGTGGAAGAAGCATCTTTCAATACGTCGATGCTTTGAATTTCCGAGGGAGCGATATCACTAATGCTTGAAACAGGGAAACCGTCTACAATATATAAAGGAGAGTTATCCTGTGATAGTGAACCACCACCGCGAACACGGATCTTTATATCTGCATCGGGAGAACCTTCAGTAGTAGTAACACTAACTCCGGCAAGTTTACCGGTAAGGGCTTCAGATGCACTTGCTACTGGTATAGCAGCTAAGTCTTTGGCACTAACAGAGGCTACAGAACCGGTTAAATCTCTTTTATTGACCGTACCGTAACCAATTACTACGACTTCGTCCAAAGCTTTCGAGTCGTCGACCATTTGTACATTAATTGTTTTTCTACCTTGAACGGCTACTTCTTGAGTTTTCATACCTATGTATGAAATAACCAATGTTTTTTTGCCATCAACTTTAATAGAAAAATTACCATCTAAATCTGTAATCGTACCATTGGTAGTATTACCTTTTTCTACAACAGAGGCTCCAATAACAGGCTCTCCGCTGGTGTCTTTCACGTTACCTTTTACGGTAATCGTTTGCGCAGATACGCTAAGCGATATTGCTGAAAATAGTATTAGCAATAAGGAGCGCATGTTTTTCACTTTGTTAGACATTCTTTGCATGTTTATTAATTAATGGTTGTTGTTTGATATTTCATAAAAATCCCGATGAGAGTTCATTCATCGCTACAAAAGTATGAGAATGAAGATATAGTGATGTGCAATATTTGTTTTTCACCTCGTATTTTTTGTTTTTTAGTTTGTTGCGAGGTGTAGTTATTAGCTTTGAAGGGTGTTATTTGTGTTCTAAAGGCCGGCAAATATACGAATCAGAGATTTATAAATTGATTTTTTCACCGGTTTTTATCCGGCATTCATCGGAATTTATACCGTAAATCAACTGAAAAGCCTGTGGAAGCATAGGGAAATGATGTATCTTTGAACCATTAATCAATTAATAATAGAAACAATGGAAGAGAAACAAAATTTTCCCCGTGCTACAGGCTTTTCCGGTAAAATACTGATAGCTTTGCTTTTTATCCTTTCCGGGATTCTACTGTTTGCCCGTAATATGGGATGGATAACTTCAGAAGTATTTGATTTGATCGTATCCTGGCATTCACTCCTTATATTATTAGGTATATATGCAATGATTCGCCGCCATTTCATCGGTGGAATCATCCTTTTTCTGGCGGGTGTTTATTTTCTGATAGGAGGACTTTCCTGGTTACCGGAAAATTCACAGGCAATGGTGTGGCCCCTCGCTCTGATAATAGCAGGTGTTTTATTTATCTTCAAACCCGGCAGAAATAAGAGGGCGCAATGGGCTCGTCAGCATACAATGGAACATCGTCGGCAATGGATGAAGATGCATCAGGGTAGACCCGGCATGAACTTTGAGAGTGAGCAACAACAATCGGAATCAGTAGATGGCTTTTTGCGTTCGGAGAATGTCTGGGGAGCTGCACGTCACGTAGTACTTGATGAGTTGTTTAAAGGAGCCATGATTCGTACCTCTTTCGGGGGGACGACTATTGATCTTCGCCATACCCATATTGCACCGGGAGAAACCTATATTGATTTGGATTGCAGTTGGGGAGGAGTCGAGATTTATGTCCCGTCGGATTGGACAGTCGTCTTCAAATGCAATGCTTTCTTTGGAGGATGTGATGACAAACGCTGGCAAAATGGGAATGTAAACAAGGAGAATATATTGGTCATTCGTGGAACGCTTTCTTTCGGAGGCTTGGAAGTTAAAGACTAGCGTATGAAACCACATCCGATAATAGATTATCCATTCCGCTGGATTCCGATGCTGGTGCTGGCGTTTATTCTGGTTGCGACACAGGTGGCTTTAGTCTGTGGATATACCGGAAACGACTATCTTCCTGCTCTGGTAGATGGAGTGGCAACAATTGGTTGGCTGGCAGCCATAGCCTATTTGGCCTGGTTTGTGGTCGGTCTTGTTTCGTTGTTCCAGACGGATATAATCATGATAATCGTTGGAAGCCTATTATGGCTGGCGGGTAGTTTTATGATCTGTGATATCATGGTGAGGATTGTAGGCATATCCTATATTCCTTTTGTGCAGACCATACCTTTCCGGTTATTGTTCGGGCTGCCAACCTTGATTGCCATTACTTTATGGTATCGCCTGATCGTAACTAAAGAAGAAGTACAGAATCAGGAACTGGATAAAGAATTGGCTGCACATCAGCTAACTGTGACCGAACAACAAGGAGAACCACAGACAGAATTAATAGATCGCATTACGGTGAAAGACGGTTCCCGCATTCATCTGGTAAAGACAGACGAACTGATCTACATACAAGCCTGTGGAGATTATGTAATGTTGATAACCCCTACCGGAGAATATCTGAAAGAACAAACTATGAAATATTTTGAGACCCATCTGTCTCCTGATACTTTTGTGCGTGTGCATCGTTCTACGATTGTCAACGTAACACAAATTTCGCGGGTCGAGCTTTTCGGAAAAGAAACTTATCAGTTGTTATTGAAGACTGGCGTGAAACTTAAAGTAAGTCTTTCCGGTTACCGGTTATTAAAAGAGCGGCTGGGGATCTAAAATTTGTTCAATCTTATCATAAAAACTGATTTTTCCCCTATATCGGTCAAAAAATGAATGTCAGAATGAAAAGCTTCCACTACTTTTGTTTCCATCATCTAATAATGTGAATAAGGAAATGAAAAGAAAATTAGTTTATGTTTGTCTGCTGGCAATGGTTGCGGGAGGAATGATGTCCTTTTCCTATGACATACCCGAAAAACAGGAGACAGGCGGCCGGGAAGATCGAGTGATCTCTTTTCCCGGAGCTGAAGGACACGGTAGATACACGACAGGCGGCCGTGGTGGTAAAGTGTATCATGTGACTTCTTTGGAAGACGATGGTTCGCAGGGGACTTTACGTTGGGCTTTGAAACAAAATGGACCTAAAACGATTGTCTTTGATGTGGCAGGTACGATTCATCTGAAATCGGAATTACGAACAGGGAAAGATCATCTCACCATTGCAGGACAGACTTCTCCCGGAGGAATCTGTCTGGCTGATTATGGCTTTTCTATTAATTCTAATAATGTAATTATCCGTTTTCTTCGTTTCCGCCCCGGAGAAGCCAGTGGGAAAGAACCCGATGGGTTGGGCGGCTGTGATAAGAAAGATATTATGGTAGACCATTGCTCTGTCAGTTGGAGTGTAGATGAATGTCTTTCCGTTTATGGTATGGAAAACTCTACGGTACAATGGTGTATTGGCTCTGAAGCATTAAGAAAAGCGACTCATGTAAAAGGGGCACATGGATATGGAGGCAATTGGGGAGGACATAAAGCTTCTTATCACCATAACCTGATCGCTCACTGTGAGAGTCGCGTGCCTCGTCTGGGCCCTCGTCCTTCTACATTAGCTCTTGGCGAATGTGTTGATATCCGGAATAATGTTTTCTACAACTGGGCTGGAAACGGTTGCTATGGCGGGGAAGATCAGCATGTCAATATCGTCAATAACTATTATAAACCGGGACCGGCAACAAAACAGGCTTCCAAACAGGTGCAATATCGTATTGCCAAAGTCGGAGTTTATCCGCAAGCTTATGTTTACGTTGATGGAGAACCCAAAAAGAACTTGGCTTTTCAACCTTACCTGCAGAAATGGGGAACTTTCTATATTGATGGAAATAAGATAGAAGGTAACAACAAAGTTACTGCCGATAACTGGACGGACGGAGTCTATGCCCAGTTGAAGAATGATGAAAAAGTAGATTTCCTCTGGACAGAAGATGCCAAAGAATCTATCCGTCTGAAAGAACCTCTTGATTTTGGAGTAATCACTACTTATTCGGCTGACAAGGCTTATGAACAGGTGATGAACTATGCAGGTTGCTGTAATTATCGTGATGAAGTAGACAAACGTATCATTTCCGACACCCGGAAAGGAACGGCAACTTTCACCGGAGAAGGAAATAAACCCGGATTTATCAATAGCCCCAAAGACACAGGCGATTCTCCCTGGCCGGAATTATCAATAGCAGGTCTTTCGGCACCGGTAGATTCGGACGGTGATGGCATACCTGATGAGTGGGAAATAAAAAACGGACTTGATCCGAATAATCCCGTAGATGGAAATACAAAAACGAAAGATCCGAATGGACAATATACGAATCTTGAGGTATATTTGAATAGTTTGGTGCAACATATAGTCGATGCACAGAACAAATAGGTAATCAGCAATTCCCCGTTCAATGCGGAGAATTTAGATGATATGCCCTTCAGGTGTTTTATGATAACATTTGAAGGGCATATCTTTTTTGTGCATGGCTATACCAGAGGGGCACTTTTTTACCCCAGTCCGTTTTTTACTCCTTTTCTACTAAATCTTACTCTATCTTCTCTTGCTTAATCCTCAATTTTGCACTGGTGAAAGAACAAAAAAATCACTCTAGCGAAAAACATCATTAATGTACAATGAAAATCTAAACAAATGAGAAACATGAAGCCAGCACTTATAATAGCCAATCCTCCTTAGGCTTGAATCCGCCTTTTAAAGAAAAAGGGCATAGAATTTTTATTCTTTTAATAATTGTATATCTTTAAATTATATATAAACTAATATTTATGAAACATCTAGCAAGTTTATTTCTTCTGTCATTTCTGCTTTGCTGTTCTTGTTCACAGCAAATGGATGATGAATGGAAACCGAATGAACAACTTCCGAATGTGTCCGAAACCCACCCGGTTGGCGTTTTTTTCAGTAGGGCTAGTCTTGAAACTTTTGCTGAACATGGAATTACAGAGGTCGGTGTTTATGTCTACCTGCAAGATTCCATGGTATATGGAAAAAATCTCCCTTTAAATAATGGAGATTTAAAAGTCGACCTTCCTTTAGGAGAAAATCTGCAAACCTTCATCGTGGCAAATGCCGATCATCTGGTGGATACAGATAGTCTTTCCAAAGTGGTAGTTTATCAGGATGCTCATATTCAAAAGCCGGTTTATATTTCGGATGTCGTAGGCTTTACTTCAGATAACTCGGTCAGTTCGCTCAACGTAGAATTGAAACGTTTAGTCGGGCAAGCAGTGTTCCAGCCGAAAGAGACGGAGGAGGAATTGAGTGCTATCACTCGTTTTGACCAGTTGAATGTCACTTTTACAAATGTGGCAATAGGCTATAAAGTAAAGAGTAAAGAATGTATTACAGAAAATGTGACCATCTCCACTAATCTTTCTACCGGCTTTGGAGCTTCGGTTTATTCATTTCCCACAGTGAATGGAGATTCCAGAACATCTATAGATGTGGTATATCTGAAAGGAGGCGAGGAGGTGAATCGCATCATCAGCCCTCTTGATACCGGTATAGGCTTTGAGTCTTCCAAGCGTTCTACCGTACATATGAAAATTACGGATGAGAATTACTTGGACGAGCCGTGGCCTTCGGTACGCACAGTCATGTATAAGAGTACATCCGCTCAACCGTTTACAATAGAAGTTTCAGAATTTTAAAACAGGAGTTATATGAGAAATATATTCTATTCACTGACGGGAATAATGCTCCTGTTGGGAATAACAGCTTGTTCGGAAGAAGAACGATATGCCACTTCGGTAGTAAAAGAGATACAACTGTTTCTGGATGACGAACCGTGGGCGGTGAACACAGGTGCCTCTAACAAACCCCTGTTTATCTATACAGCCGATGGTGAGTATGTAGCCAACTATTCGTCGCTTTATCGCTTTCAGTTGCCCAATGGGAGTTATAACATTATTTCTACCACACAATCCGATTCTATTCCCAGTCCGAAGAATCTGAATGATATTGTGATACATCAGGATCCGACGGCTAAAACAAAATATGCCATTTCGGCACCGGTGACGTATAAATCCCCGTTCGACGAACCGCTTAGTGTGCGTATGTACAATCGTACAGGTGTGCTTCGTCTGAAGTCTACCGATCGTAAATCGGATAAAAGCTACTCGAAATTACGCGCAGTCGTTTCTTCACCAATATCAGGATATAAACTATCGGATGCTACTTTTGTAAAAGCTCCGACAGATGTGCAACGCGAGAAAGAGACAACAACCGGTGGAGTGAACTACACCGATGACTTTGTATTGTTTCAAACGCAAAGCGAAGGCGGAACAGTATCTGTGCGTATCGACTATCTGGATAAGAATAATACGGTAGTCCAATCTAAAGCTATCGATGGCACATTCCCCATCTTGCCTGATGATACGGTACAAGTGGCGTTTGCACTGAACAACGTAGATGAACCGATCATACAAGATTACACTGTAACAATTGCTTCGGAAGGATGGAACGAAGAAGATATCAATCCGGAAGCTCCGATGAGAATTCCTGACGGATACAGATATGTAAGTCCGGAAGAGAACCTTGAATCAATCTGTAAATCAATGCTGGCGGATGCTTCTGTAAATGAGGTGAAACTTTTCCTGAAAGCAGGTGCTACCTATAAATTAGGTACACAGACCGAAATACCGAAAGCTCTCTACATCATGGGACAGGCACCGGGTGATGGTGAAGAATTGGCATTTATGGAAATGGGCAACATGAGTATCAACTGTCCTGATGCCATTATTGAAGCCTTCCACTTCGAGAATCTGAAAATAAAGGTGACAACTTCCGATTTCTTTAAGTTTAAAAACCAAGCTTTCCATGTATCTACTATCTCTTGGAAGAACTGTGAAATCAGCGATTTGGTACGTACAATGTGGTATCAGGAAGTAGATGCTGCACAGAAACAGATTGCCGATCATATTGTGATTGAGAATTGTCGTTTCTTAGGTTTGAATTCCGGTGGAAGTGGCCTGTTCGGTCTTTCTACCAAGCAGGACGCGCCGGTACACAACTTTGTGTTCAAGAACTCTACGTTCCATGCCAACAATCTGACAAGAGCTTTGATAACCGGTTTGGGCAGTATGACAGGCGAATTGAATGTGACAATAGAGAATTGTACATTTGTGAGTATGGCTCCTGCTGCAATGACCTTCTTCGACTTAAATCCGAAGAATACCTCTTCATTCCACTTAGTTGTCCGTAATAATCTCTTTAGTGGTGTTTGTGAAGTCGGACAGGGAACTTGGTTCACTACAAGAAACGTCACAAGCAAGACTTTCGAGAATAACTATCGCACCAATGGCTTTGTAGTGGCTAACTGGGGAGTTGATACTGCTGAAATACCGGTAGAAACAGCTCTCCCTATGGAAACACTCTTCAAAGATGTGGCTGGTAGAGATTTCACTATTACTGATAAAAACTCCGAAGTATATACAAATGGAATTGGTGATCCGCATTGGATTAAATAATCAATAGAGTATTAACAATATAAAGATATAAAACATGAGATATTTTCTATTCATATTATTGGTAGGATTGTTGAGCGCATGTAGTTCGGACGACGAATCTAATGCGGGTGCAACAGCTGCCAAACTGGAAGTGTCGAAGAATGAGGTGAAGTTGAGTAACGTAGACGGTTCGTTTACAATCAACGTAACGGCTACCTCTACATGGACTGCCGAAGTGACCTCGACAGGCGACTGGTTGACTATATCAAAAAGCTCCGGAGAGGGGAATGGTGATCTCCGTTTGTTTTTTACCGAGAATACAGACGGTCCCAAGCGCACCGGAACAGTAAAAGTATCAATGTCGGGTGCAGGCTCGACATTGGAACAAGAGATTAGCGTAGAGCAACTGGGGGCCGATCCCGATATTTTGTTTGATTATTCATCAGACCCTTTGTCATTCCGGGGAGGTACATTCACCTGCAAAGTAGTGGCAAATGTGGAATGGGAACTGGAGATAGCAGCAGAGTACGACTGGATCAAGTTGAAGGAAGCAACTCCCAGAACCCGCAGTTTTGTGACGGATGAAGTAACATTTGCCGTAGATGCAAATGCAAACAAAACCAGAACAGCCGTCCTGATATTCAAATCCGTAGGAGATTATACATTGCAGCGTGTCCTGAAAGTGATACAAGACGGTGTAAGCGGTGAGGTGACGATAGAACAGGATGAGTATATCATTCCTTATAAATGTCCTAAACTGGTTATCTCGGCTCCGCAAGGAGAAAACCCGGTAGATTACGATGCTGTAATATCCGAGAGTTGGATTACGCAGGATAAGAAAAACTCTACTGCCAATGAAGTCGTATTGAATATCGAAAATAATGAAACAGTCTTTCCACGTACAGCAACGGTAGAGATGTTGGATAAAGTAATTACCATCTTCCAATATGGTAAACCCGATACAAGCATCGGTGACGATCATTCTACTTCTATACTCGCTTTCCCGGGTGCCGAAGGTGGCGGTCGTTTTACTACCGGTGGTCGTGGCGGCGAAATCTATCGTGTGACCACGCTGGCAGATTATAACAAAAACGAAACCCCTATTGAGGGCAGTTTACGCTATGGAATTGAGAAATCCAACCAACCACGCACCATTATTTTTGATGTATCCGGTATCATCGAACTGAAAAGAGGGCTGTATCTGAATGAATATCCTAATTTGAGTATCATTGGTCAGACCGCACCGGGCGACGGTATCACATTGAAGAATTACAACTTCACCTTTAACCTGTCGAAAGATCCAGCTATTGGTGCAGGTGGCAGTCTGAATGCTATTGTTCGTTTCTTGCGTTGCCGTCCGGGCGATCAGTTTGCCGATTATGGAGAAGATGCGATTGGCGGACGCTATTTCAAAGATGCCATTATCGACCATATTACAGCCGGATGGAGTGTGGATGAAACACTGACTTTCTATGGCGTACAGAACTTCACGGCACAATGGTGTATCGCTTCTGAAAGTATGAACCTGTCTAACCATGCCAAGGGTGCTCATGGTTATGGTGCTATGTTTAGTGGAGATAATGCTTCTTTCCACCACATACTGTTAGCACACCACGGTAGCCGCTGCCCGCGTATCTCCGATTTGTCTGCTCCCGGTACACAAGAATCTTATGACTTTACCGGATATTTCGATGTGAGGAATAATGTCTACTACAACTGGAGTGGAAGAGGACAAGGCAGTTATGGCGGAAAGTATGCTGCTTTCAACCTGACCAACTGCTATTATAAACCGGGGCCAGCTACCGGAACAAACAACCGTTCTTACCGTATCCTGTCAAGTGATCCTACTGCCAGAGCTTATATCAATGGCAATTATGTGTTAGGTAACACAGGTGTCACGGCTGATAACTGGACAGAGGGTGTTTGGGGACAATTCGATTCTTCACTGGGTACGGTTCCTGAAGCAGAAAAGCAAGCTATGAAGATGGCAGATTACCAACCTTTCAGCAAACTGACCAGTCACACGGCTGAACAAGCTTACGATAAAGTATTGGAATATGCCGGAGCTTCTTTGCGTAGAGATGTGATAGATCAGCGTATCGTTCGTGAAGTAAAGAATGGTACTTACACCTATATCGGTTCCAAACCTGAAGAAGACGGCAAAGCCAAGCAACCCGGTATCATTGATACAGTATCAGATACTGAAGGTTACATTAAGGTGAAGTCGTTGAATCCCTGGCCTGATACGGATGGTGATGGAATTCCTGATATTTGGGAAGAAGCTTACGGGTTGAATCCTAACGATCCGAGTGATGCACAAAAAATCAGTTCGTCGGTTGATCCTAACGGACGCTATCCGAACATCGAAGTTTATTTCCACAACTTGGTTCAGCACATTATCTATTATCAGAACCAAGGCGGAATAGTAATGGAAAAGAAATAAAGGTGTGGAGCAAATAAATCTATTTACAATAAAAGCATAGAATGATGAATAAAATAATCATAAGCATATTTATCCTGCTGTGGGTAGCAGTGGGTGCTATGGCACAGACTGCTACCGTGACCGGTATGGTGACCGACGATATGGGGCCGGTAATTGGTGCCACAGTAACGGTGCAAGGCACTTCAATAGGTGCAACGACCGATTTGGATGGTAAATTTACATTGACCAGTGTGCCCAATGTAGCCAAGGCCGTGTTGATAGTTCGCTATGTAGGTATGGAAGAAGCAAAAGAACCGTTGAAAGGACGTACCTCGAACATTAATATCCACATGAAAGAAGCTGTTGGAATGTTGGACGACGTAGTCGTAATCGGCTATGGTACGCAGAAAAGAGGTAATCTTACCGGTTCTATCGCCAGCGTATCCGGCAAGATATTGGAGAAAGTACAGACCACTTCTGCTGCTGAAGCCATCGTCGGTAAACTGCCGGGTGTGCAGGTGACAGCTGTAGACGGTTCGCCGGATGCTGAAATTAAGATTTTGGTACGTGGTGGCGGTTCTATTACACAAGATAACAGTCCGCTTATCATATTGGACGGATTTGAAGTAAGCAGTCTGAACGATGTTCCACCTACCGATATTGAATCTATCGAGGTCTTGAAAGATGCGGCTTCCACAGCTATCTATGGTGCGCGTGGTGCCAACGGTGTAATCTTGGTGACAACCAAACGTCCTGTTGAAGGACGGGTTGTCATTAGCCTGAACACTTATGTGCAGACCAAAGAACTTTCCAACAAACTGGATGTGATGGACCCTTACGAATTTGTATTGATGCAATATGAAAATGCGCGTCAGAAAAGCTCTAATCCTACAGCTTTTAATAATAAGTATGGACATGCTTACGAACACTACATCTATCAGGGAAATGCCGGAACTGACTGGCAGGACGAGGTGTTCGGTTCCAATCCGGTGGCCAAATATGTAGACCTTAGTGTGAATGGTGGTACGGAGAAAGCCAAATATAAACTATCCTTTATCCATCAGGACCAACCGAGTGTGATGGTAGGCAACGGACTGAAACAAAACAATATGAACGCTTCTTTCAACTTCAAACCTTTTAAATTCCTGACGTTGGAATACCGCACGCGTTTGTTGCATAAGGAAGTAGATGGATCCGGTACGGAAGGCGTTAGTTTGTTGACTGCTTTGCGTGAAAAACCGACTAAGGGTCTGGATGAATATATGAAACTTCCCGAAGACGATACGTATTTCGATCCCGATCAACTGGAAGAGGAAACTCTTTTTGATCCCAAAGAAGAATCGAAAAGAAATTATAAAAAGAGAATCAACAAGTCGCTCAATACGATGGGAGCCGTGACCTGGGATATTATGAAGGGTATGACTTTCCGTAGTGAATTTGGTTTCGAGAATAACTCTGAAGAACAACGCCGTTTCTGGGGTATGGAGACCAGTAAAGCTCGTAGCAACAATAACCAGCCGGTGGCGGAATGGAGCATGAAACAAGGTACCAAGTGGCAGCTTACCAACGTGTGGAACTACAACTTTATGCTAAAAGAAGCACATGATATCCGTCTGATGTTGGGACAGGAAATCAAGCATAACCAGACTACTACCAAAACTTACTCTACTCGTTTTTTTCCGGAAAATATCACGGCAGAAAAGGTCTTTGATAATTTGTCGCTGGGTACTCCTTATGAGAACTCCTCGTCAGCGGCCTCTCCCTCTCGTATTTCTTCATTCTTTGGCCGTATCAACTATGGCTATAATGATAAATACCTCGCTACGGTAACGCTGCGTGCCGATGGTTCTTCCAAGTTTGCCAAAGGTAACCGTTGGGGATTCTTCCCGGCAGGAGCGTTGGCATGGCGTATCTCTAACGAAGACTTTTTGAAAGATAATCAGGTCGTATCCAACTTAAAGTTGAGATTAAGCTACGGTTCTTCCGGTAACGACCGTATCGATGCCGACCTTTATCAGAAATTGTATGGGGTAAGCAGTTCCCGTCCTGCCGGATGGGGAGAAGTCAGCCACTATTACTATAACTTCTATAACTCTAAATATGTGTACAATCCTGATGTGAAATGGGAAACCACCATCACACGTAACATTGGTATTGACTTCGGTTTCTTTAAAGAACGCCTTAGCGGTACGATTGATGTGTACTGGAATACAGTCAAAGATTTGCTGGTGCCTTCGGATATTCCAGGTTACACAGGCTACACTAAACTGATGACCAATGTGGGACAGACATCCAATCGGGGTATAGAACTTCAACTGAATGCCTGGCTGATAGAAACGAAAGACTTCTCACTGAACGCCACATTCAATATCGGTCATAATAAAAACAAGATTGATAAACTGGCAAGTGGTGAAAAAGAATGGATTCTCACTTCGGCCTGGAGAAATGACGTCGTGAACTCTGATGATTATCGTGCCTATGTGGGTGGTACCAGTGGTTTGATTTACGGTTATGTCAATGATGGATTCTATACCGTAGCCGATTTTGAATCTTTCGACTCCAAATCCAGAACATGGAAACTGAAAGAAGGAGTGGTAGATTCAAGCCCATTGTCCGACACTCCGCGTCCCGGTAATGCCAAGTTCAAGAAACTCACTCCGGTAGATCCCAACAGCACCAATCCTTATCAGCTGACAGAAGCCGACCGTACTGTTATTGGCAACACTACTCCGAAATTCTCGGGAGGTTTTGGTCTGAATGCTACTTATAAAGGATTTGATATGAGTATGTTCTTCAACTTTATGTATGATTTTGATGTACTGAATGCCAACAAAATTATGCTGACCACTTGGGCGGACAATAAAGAGAACAACTTCCTGATGGACATCGCTTCAGATAAACGCTGGCGTAACTTCGACGACATGGGTAATGAGATCCGTTACAGTCCGGAAGTACTGGCAGAATTCAATAAGAATGCTACCATGTGGAATCCCACTTCCATCGGACGCCCCATCTGTATGTCGTATGCCGTGGAAGACGGTTCATTCCTGCGTCTTAATTCAGCTACCCTCGGTTACACCTTACCAAGTGTGTGGACGAAGAAAGTCGGTTTGAGTAAAGTGCGTTTCTATGTATCGGGCAATAATCTGTTTACCCTTACCGGATATAGTGGTTATGATCCGGAGGTGAACATCGCTACCGGTTTGACACCGAACATTGATTATAACCGTTATCCGCGTAGCCGTACCTATACATTTGGTGCACAGTTGACTTTTTAATTGAAATCTATAAAATGAAAGAACAATGAATAAGAAACTAATATACTCACTCATTGCCGGAACTATGTTCACTTTGACGTCTTGCGATGATTTTCTTGATGTGCAGCCCGCCTCCGGCTTTACTCCCGAGTACATATTTTCCAGCGAATCGGAGATGAAAGCGTTGATGACCCGTATCTACTCTTCCATGACGGAAGACGGATTGTACGGAAGTAACCTTGCCAGCGGTTTGAATACGAATACCGATGTGGAAATGAGTTCGTTCAAGAACAACACTGTCAGTACCAATGGCTCGGATATAGGCTGCTTTGATTCCCGTCCCACCTGGTCGGTATTGAACGCTACTTGGAACAATATCTATTATGCTATCAATTATGCCAACGACTTTTTGCAGGCTGTGCAGGAGTCACCATTGTTTTCCGATAAAGTAACAGGTGATACTCCTTCCGAAACACAACAGATGTATGGAGAAGTGAAAACTCTTCGTGCCATGCTCTATCTGGACTTGATCCGTACATGGGGAGATGTAGTGTTTATTATCAAACCAACGGAAGCGACCGATGACTTCTTCAGCCTGGGTACTACCGACCGCAATGTCATTCTGGAATATCTGATTGATGACTTGATAGCTGTAGAACCGATGATGAAATATGCAGTCGATTTGGATTATGGCGTAGAACGTGCTTCACGCGAATATTGCCAGTCGCTTATCGGACAGTTGGCTCTCTATCGGGGTGGTTGGACTCTTCGTACCGACAAAGAAGATGTGACTCACGTAGGTTACATGGAACGAGGTGATAACTTTGAACATTATTATGAGATTGCCATCACTTATCTGGGGAAGGTAATCAAAGAAAGCAAACACGACTTGACTCAAAGTTTTGAAAACTTGTGGGTAAATGAATGTAACTGGAAGACTGCCAACAACGATGATGTCATGTTCGCTGTTCCGATGCTGAAAAGTGTCACCAGTCGTTATGGCTATAATATCGGTGTTACTATTGCAGAAGGTAAGCACTCTTATGGCAGCGCCCGCAACTATGTAACTTTCTGCGGTACGTATGTTTATTCGTTTGATAAGGATGATTTGCGTCGTGATATGACTTGTGTACCTTATAAATATGATAAAGACCTGAATCAGGAGATTGATATGGGAGTGACTGGTATGGGTGTTGGTAAATGGTCCAAACTCTATATGCAGTCTCCGCTGGGTGCTTCCAGTGGTTCTAATACAGGTATCAACAGTGTACGTATGCGTTTTGCAGATGTTTTGCTGATGTATGCTGAAGCAGTCAATGAACTTTACGGACCGCGTGACGATGCCAAAGAAGCACTGAAGCGTGTTCGCCGCCGTGCTTTCGATGCGGCTCAATGGACGGATAAAGTAGAAAGTTATGTAGAGAGCCTGACTAATGAAGCAGATTTCTTCCAAGCAGTCATGGATGAGCGTAAATGGGAGTTTGGTGGTGAAGGTATTCGTAAATACGATCTTGCGCGTTGGAATAAATATGGTGAAGTTATCTACAATCTTTATAACGAGATGACTAATTGGGGATTGGTAGCTAACGGAGCTTACGTACCAGGCATTGAGAAAGTACCGTCTAATATCTATTACAAGCAAGTGACGGACCCTGAACATTCTGATAGAAAGGTATTAGACATTGTAGGTATTGACGAATATGGTCCCGGTGTAGGTCGCCCTGCCGGTTACACAGTATTGGAGTATGCGTTGGGATGGAGAGTGTTGAACAAAGAAACACAGCTTTATGAAACGTTGGATGCTATTTCATGGAGTTTCCGTGCTGTCTCTTATACACATCTCCGAGCCCACGAGACTCCTGAGCATCTCGTA
>ERZ1027264.936-NODE-936-length-16955-cov-7.543373_pt1 | contig 16955 bp, 20 predicted proteins | sample MGYA00519258_ERZ1027264 | MGnify/ENA primary metagenome ERZ1027264 (study PRJEB26926, sample SAMN06164692) | human gut metagenome | biome: ENVO:00009003; feature: ENVO:2100002; material: ENVO:00002003 | host: Homo sapiens | place: USA | collected 2012 ...
ATGCCCACCGGTCTTGCCAAACGCATGGGCGCGGATGAACTGGTGTGCGTCGATCTGGAAGGCGTGGGCATCACCCGCCCCAACCTCACCGGCCTGCCCACCGTGATGGTGCGCAGCTACTGGGAGCTGGGCGATATCCTGCACTTTGACCCGGACACCGCCCGCCGCAACATCGAGCTGGGCTACTATGATACCCGCCGCGCTATGGGATATCTGCGGGGGTGTGCCTATGCTGTCTCCTGTGATGCCCAGAGCTGCACGGACGCTGCTGCGTTCCACGCAAAATTTGAGCGGGTGCAAAAGGCCGTGCGGGAGAAATACCCGGTCACCCTGACGGCGGATGCGGCCCTGCTGCTGGCCAAGATGAAGGATGCCGACCTTGCCCCGCTGGAAGCCGCCGCGGAAGATGCTGGTGTGGATCCGGCCCATTACTACACCACCCATACTTTGTGCGATGCATTCCTTGCAAAGTGCGATCAGGCACGGATGCAGAGCTTTGCACCGCTGTTTGAGGGCAGTGCCGATGCGGCGCGGGCCGCACTGGCCGCGCTGCTGCCCAATACCTTTTTGCAGGCGCTGGTCTGGCGCACCCTGACCACGCCGGAAGCCGAGCTTTTGCCGGAGGTGACCGAACATGAAAGTGTATAAAGGTTCCTGCGCTTCTCCCGGCCTTGTGCTGGGGCAGGTGAGCCGTCTGGAGCACCATGTGGAGACCACGACCGTGGGCCCCTTTAAACCGTCCCGGGAGCTGCAGCTGCTCACCGATGCCATCCGCACGGCGCAGGACGAGCTGGAATCCATGGCAGACCGCGCCGCACCCAGCGAACAGGCCATCTTCCAGTTCCAGAGCATGATGCTGGACGACGAGGGCATGATGAACGAGGTGCGCTTCTGCATCAATGCAGGCATTGGCGCGGCAGCGGCCATGAATCAGGTGGGCCAGCGCTACGCCGACCAGCTGGCCAACATGAAGGATAACCCTTACATGCAGCTGCGCAGTGTGGATATTCTCGACGCAAGCCGCCGGGTCATCAACATCATCACCAACCGCCCCCGCATGTGGCTGGCGCTGGATCACCCGGTGATCCTTGCCGCAGAGCGGCTGATGCCCACCGACCTGTTCAGCGTGCCCTCCGGCATGATTTTAGGCATCATCACGGCAGAGGGCAGCGGCCAGAGCCACGCGGCCATCATTGCCCGGGCAATGAATATCCCGGGCATCGTGCAGGTGGGCCGGGATTTTCTGGACGACTGCGACGGCCGCACCGTCATTCTGGATGCCACCGGGGGCCAGTGCACGCTGGACCCGGACGCTGCCGCCCGCCAGCAGGCCGAGACCCGCATCTGCGAGCTGCAGCGGGAGAACGAAGAGATGGGGCAGCTGCATGCTCTGCCCAACAGGACAAAGGACGGCCAGCCCTTTGAGCTGCTGGCCAACTGCTTTGGGCCGGAGGACATCGACACGGCCATGCAGTCCGGTGCACAGGGCGTGGGCCTGCTGCGCACCGGCTACATGATGCTGCCGGGCCGCATTCTGGACGAGCAGGAACAGTATTTCTTCTACTGCTCCTGTCTTGCTGCCGCCAAGGGCTGCCCGGTAACGGTGCGCACCTTCGACTTTGGCTCAGACCGCACCATTTCCGACGCCTATCAGGGCCTGCAGTCTTCCAAGCTTGGCCTGCGGGGCATCCGCAACAGTCTGCGCCAGCCCCACCAGTTCGAGACGCAGCTCTGTGCGCTGCTGCGCGCCGCGGCCCGCGGCCCGCTGCGGGTGATGTTCCCCATGGTGACGAATGTGGAGGACTGGGACGCAGCCATGCGTGTGGTGGAGCGCTGCCGCGAGCACCTGCGGGAGCGCGGCGTGGCGTTCAACGAAGATACAAAGTTCGGCGTGATGCTCAGCGTACCCGCTGCCTGCCTGACCGCTGAGGAATTTGTAGAGCACGGGGTCGATTTTCTTGTGGTCGGCACCAACGACCTGACCCAGTATACCCACGCGGCAGACCGTGAGCTTGCCAGCGCCGAGCACTACTACCGCCCGGCCAGCAAGGCCATGAAAAAGCTTATCACTATGGTGCTGGATGCCGCAAAGGTGCGCAATGTGCCGGTGACCATCTGCGGCCTTGCGGTGGGCAACCCGGCCAACACGGTGCAGTATTTGCAGCTGGGCCTGCGCAGCTTCTCGGTGAGCCCGCAGAACCTTTTGAACGTGAAGAAAGCTCTGCTGGAGCTCTGACGCTCCAAACCATTTTTGACACAGCAGCCCGGAACGATCTGTGGGTCGTTCCGGGCTGTTTTTTCTGCGGCTGCAAAAGCATTCTCTCTTCCATTTTTTTACAGAACGCACGAAAAAACGGGGGGGTCCAAAAGGTTCGTACAGAATGAAGATTGCGCCTTGCTGCAGAAGTGCTATACTTTAAATGTTTAAAACGTGCGGGCAGGCGAAAAAAGCTTGTATGCACGAAAAAAACGAGAGAGGAGTCATCTTTATGAAGAAGTTTGGCACACGGCTCATCAGTGCGGTACTTGCAGGCTGCATGATGACCTCTGTCCTTCCCGTGAGCGCATTTGCTCTGGAGGGGAGTGCAGAATTTGAACGCACTGTGAGCGCACAGGAAAATTCCGATGCGCCTGCAGAGACCTCCGGAAAGGGGTATCTCCTGCCCACCGACAGCGCGACGACCATCAACAAGGATTTCATTACAGATCATGGCAAGGTTTATTCCATGAGCGGTACCTATACAGAGGGGATCGTGATCGACGCTGAGGACGACGATGTGGTCATCAACGTCACCGGAGAAACGACCTTTGCTAAGGGTAGTGCGGCCTTTATTACAGTCCGCAAAGCCAAGAGCGTGACCGTCAACGCTGAGGGGCAGACCATCAAGACGGCAGAGGGCCTCGCCTACAGCCGCTGCTTCTATGCCGAAAACAGCTTCACGGGCACCGCAGAGCTTAACGGCGGCACCTATAACTGGCAGTGTGGCAGCAGGCCCGCATGCTATCTGTGCGGCGGCAGCTGGACGTTTGACCATCTCACCATGAAAGCCATCACGCGTGCTATTGAAACAGATGGAGCCAATGTGACCGTCAACGGCGGCACCTACGACTGCAGCTTTAGCGACAGCGCGACGTTTTGGATTCAGAATTCCCCCAGCTCGTTCTTCAATGGTGTGAAAGCCTCCGGCGCGGGCTGGGTCCTGAACGCCATCGACAACAGTGTGGTCAATGTCGACGGCGGCTCTTACTCCAGCAATAAGGCCGAGGTACACCCAGACCGTCCGACGCTGCGCGTCGCCAATAATGCAACGCTGAACGTCACAAATGCTGATGTCACCGGAACCTACTGCGATGTGTTTGTGACGGGCGCCACCGCCAACCTTTTCGGCGGTACTTATACCAACACCAACGAGTATTCTGATTGCAAGTCCCCTGCACTGAAGGTATGGAACGGCGGCACATTGAGCGTCAATGGTGCCACTGTGGAGTGCATGGGTGACAATGCTGCCATTTCTTCGGGCGAACCGGCAGGGTCGTATTACCATTATAAATATGGGGACGGCGGCAAGCTGGTCGTTGAGAACTGCACGATCAAAAACAGCAAATACGGCATTTATCTCGGTCGGGGCAGCAGCACCTCCGCAGAGCTGAAGAGCGCCAAGTTTGAGGAGAACGGGAGCGATATTTACCTCGAGTCCGACAAGGAGATCACCATCAGCGATACCTTTACCACCCAAACCACCATCAAGGTTGCCGACCCGGAAGAAGGCCGTCAGCTCACGGTCGCAGGCAATGCAAACAAGCTGCACCTTAAGGGCCAGAACGAGAACTACTACGTGGCGTATGACAAGGCACAGCGCTATTATTACCTGACCAACCGGGAACCCGGCTACACCCTGACCGCCGAGGGTGCCACGGCAACGATCAAGAACGGGGACGATGTCATCGTGCTTACCCCCGATGACGAGATCGCCAAAGGCACCCCGGTCACCCTGACCGCAGACAAAGCCCCCGAGGGACTGAAGTTCTTGGGCTGGACCGTGATGGTGGACGGCGTTGTACAGAATGACCTGCTGAAATTCCCCAATGAGGAGGACCAGACCAAGGCGACCTTTGATATGCCCGCAGGCAACGTGACGGTCAGAGCCGTGTACGAAATCGTGGACCCCGTGGACCCGGTAGACCCTGTGGACCCGGTAGACCCTGTGGATCCTGTGGACCCGGTAGACCCTGTGGACCCCGTCCTGCCCGGTGTCATCATCGGCGGCGCTGTAATCCTGGGTGCCTATGAGACCGGCACCGGCATCTACCGTCTGATGAACATGCAGGGCCTCCCCCTGCCGTCTGACCGCATCGAGCTGGCAGAGCTGGTCTGGGAGCGTGCAGGCAAGCCGGAGCCGCAGAACATGACCGATGAGGACCTGTATGCGGACATTGACGCCGCCGACACCGATGCCCAGAAGGCTGCACACTGGATGGTGGAGCAGGAGCTGATGAAGTTCGATGAGGACAACAACAAGTTCCATCCGTGCTTCCCGGTCAGCAAGCTGCGCGTCTGCCTTACCTGGCAGAATGCAAAGGACAAGGGTCTCATTGACTGATCTGCCCTGCGTCTGCACAGCGGAACAATAAAAAAACAAGGGGCCGCTCCCGAAAAGGAGCGGCCCCTTGTTGCTGTCCGGAAGGCCCGCAGGCGCTGCCGGGCAGCACAAAGCATTATTCCAGATTCCCCGTCAGGGTCATTACCGAAGCAAGCACGGCCAGCGGGGCGGTCTCGCACCGCAGGATGCGGGGGCCAAGGCCCACCGTTCTGGCACCGGCCTTTGCAGCCATCTCGGCTTCCTCGGCGGCAAAGCCGCCCTCGGCACCAGTCACGATGGCGATTTTCAGTTTTTCACCATCGGCGGGCTTTGCTGCGGCCAGCAGGTCGCGCAGGGGCGCGCCGCCGCACTCGTAGCAGAACAGCACAAGGTCGTACTGTGCAAAGGTGCGGCACACGGCACCAAAGTTTGCCAGCGGCAGGGCCACATCCGGCAGAATGCCCCGGCCGCACTGCTTGGCGGCTTCCACCGCAATGCGGTTGTAGCGCTCGTTCTTCTGCTCCTCTTTTTTTGGCGCGGCCACGCAGTACCGGCTGAAGAAGGGCACGATGTGGGCTGCGCCCAGCTCCACGCCGTGCTTGATGATCTGCTCCAGCTTGTCCTGCTTGGGGTAACCGGCCAGCAGAGTGACCTCCACGCTGGGTTCGGCGGCGCTGGGATAGCCCGGCTCCACCCGGAACTCCACACACTCATCGCCAAAGCCGGTGATGGTGGCGGTGTATTCCACGGCGTTGCCGTCGCATAGAATGACAGTATCGCCCAGCCTTGCGCGCATCACGCGGGCAAGATGGTGGGCATCGGCCCCGCGCAGGGTGGCGGTGCCGTCAGAGATCTCGGTGGTAAAATAACGGTGCGGCATAGTGGTTCTCCTTAAACGTCCTCGCCCTCTCAGTCTTTGCTTCGCAAATCCAGGTTCCCCCTTTTGTCACCTACGGTGACATCTTCCCCCGGCCGGGGGAAGTCTTTCCTCAAAGTGGGAGCCCTTGGCAGTCCACGCAAACTTCATCTCTTTGCCAAGGCCTCTCCCTTTGGGAGAGGTGTCACCGCAGGTGACGGAGAGGGCGAGGCTGTTGATCGTGTGCAGCAACCTGCCGCGCATCAGATGTCAAAGATCTCGCAGTCGTCCTCCACCTTCTTGCAGGCGGCCAGAACGTTCACCATGGTGTCGTGGGGGTCTGCACCTTCAGAGAACTCCACCTTCATCTTCTGGGTCATAAAGCTGACGGTAGCATTTGCCACGCCTGCAACGGTGTTGGCAGCGTCTTCCATCTTCTGAGCGCAGTTTGCGCAGTCCACTTCGATCTTGTAGCTCTTCTTCATAAGTAATACCAGCCTTTCGTTATTCTTCGATATGATCCATCCCCATGGAGAGGATGCTGCGCACATGGTCATCGTCCAGTGCGTAGTAAACGGTTTTGCCCTCGCGCCGGAACCGCACGAGCTTGGAATCCTTGAGCACCCGCAGCTGATGGCTCACCGCCGACTGGCTCAGCTGCACGGCGTTTGCAATGTCCTGCACGCACAGCTCGTTGTCGTGCAGTGCATACAGGATCTTGATGCGGGTGGAGTCGCCGAACACCCGGAACAGGTCGGCCAACTCGTACAGCACCTCGTCGTCCGGCATATCCAAGGCTTCCGGCTGCGGCGCGGGCATTGCTTCCTTTATTTCCGCCATGTTGACGTCTCCCTTCGCTGTGGATTCACATGAACGCTTGTTCATGTGTTCATAGTAGCACGCGGAATGCTCCTTGTCAAGGCTTTTTTAAAGATTTTTGGCGTCTGCTCTAAATTGATGAAATTTGCCTTAAAACGCAGAAAATTTGCGTTTTTGAATCGCAATAAGGATGCGGATTGGAGGGAAGGCGAAAACAAAAAAGAGGTCGCCGCATGGTCAGTGTCCTCGCCCTCTCCGTCACCTTCGGTGCCACCTCTCCCAAAGAGAGAGGACTTGGCAGCCCGTTTGCGCAAAAAGAAAAAGAGAAATTCACAAAAAAGTGCAAAATAGGGTGCGTTCTGGTGCAAAATGTGGTATCTTATAAAGGTGTTCAAAAATAAAATGCGCCATACGGCGCGCAAAAGGAGAGGAAAGTATATGACATTGGAAACCGGTATCCGCGGGGAACAGAGCGTGCTCGTCACCGCAGCCAATACAGCAAAGACCATGGGCAGCGGCACGCTGGAGGTGTTTGCCACCCCGGCACTGGTGGCGCTGGCTGAAAAGACCTGCTGGATGAGCGTGGCCGACGCGCTGGGCGAAGGTAATGGCTCGGTGGGCACCAAGCTCGAGCTGGAGCACACCGCCCCCACCCCCGTGGGCATGACCGTGACCTGCGAGAGCGAGCTGGTGGCGGTAGAAGGCCGCAAGCTCACCTTCAAGGTGGCCCTGCACGACGAAAAAGGCCCTGTAGGCGGCGGCACCCACGAGCGCTTTGTGGTGAACGACGCAAAGTTCGCCGCCAAGGCGGAGGCAAAGAAGGGGTAAAACTCCTTCCGTCATCGCTGCGCAATGCCACCGTTCCCCTTTTTGTCGCTTACACGACATCTTCCCCCGGCCGGGGGAAGTCTTTCTCAATGAGGGAGGCTTTGGCAGTACGGTAAAGTTCCCGGTTTTGCCAAAGGCTCTCCCCTTGGGAGAGCTGGCACCGAAGGTGACTGAGAGGGCGAGGACGCTGACGAAGAAAACTATTCTTCATCCGTCTGCTCTGTTTGCTCCAATCGGATCGGCGGCGGGTCAGCTTCCAGCAGGTGCTGCTCGGCACGCTTCTGCGCGTCCTGCAAGAGCTGGGCGGCCTGCACGCTGGCCCGGAACAGCTCAAAATACATCGCTTTATAGTCCGGCGCGGCGCACACCTCCCTTTGCATTCGATGGGGATAGTTTTTCCTGCGCAAAGAGGGGTATGCATCCCCGGAAATTTGAAAAAAGAGGAATCCGTTATGAAAAACAAGAACCTTTCATGGTTCGCAGCTCTGCTGGTGTTTGCCCTGCTGCTGTGGTGCACAGCGGCAACGCCCGGCAAGATCGCGGACCCGTCCACCTATACCTGTGCGGTGTACAGCACCATCTTTTCGCTGCTGCCGCCGGTGATCGCCATTGTGCTGGCGCTGAACACCAAGGAGGTGTACACCTCTCTGCTGGTGGGCATCGCATCCGGTGCACTGCTGTATGCCAACGGCAATCTGGAGCTGGCCATCAACACCCTGTTCTTCAATGAGGACGGCGGCATGGTGGCCAAGCTTTCGGACAGCAGCAACGTGGGCATTTTGGTGTTCCTTGTCATGCTGGGCATCCTTGTGGCCCTGATGAACAAGGCCGGCGGCTCTGCCGCCTTTGGCCGCTGGGCCTCCACCCACATCCACTCCCGGGCCGGTGCGCAGTTTGCCACCCTGCTGCTGGGCGTGATGATCTTTGTGGACGACTACTTCAACTGCCTGACCGTGGGCTCTGTCATGCGCCCCGTCACCGACCGGCAGAAGGTGTCCCGCGCAAAGCTGGCCTATCTGATCGATGCCACCGCAGCACCCGTGTGCATCATTGCGCCGGTGTCCAGCTGGGCAGCTGCGGTCACTTCCAGCGTGCCGGAAGGCTCCGGCATCAACGGCTTTACCATGTTCCTGCGCACCATTCCTTATAACTACTATGCCCTGCTCACCCTCGTGATGAGCCTGTTCCTCATCTTCACCGGCACGGACTTTGGCTCTATGAAGCTCAACGAGGACAACGCCAAAAACGGCGACCTGTTTACCACCGAGGACCGTCCCTACGGCAACGATGTGGACGATGGCACCGATACCTGCGGCCATGTTGCAGACCTGCTCGCCCCGGTGCTGGTGCTGATCGTGGCCTGCATCTTCGGCATGATCTACACCGGCGGCTTCTTTGAGGGCGTGGACTTCGTCACCGCCTTTGCGGACTGCAACGCTTCTGCAGGTCTGGTGCTGGGCAGCAGCATTGCCCTGCTGTTCACCTTTGTGTTCTACCGCGTGCGCAATGTGATGACCTTTCAGGACTTTGCCGCCTGCATTCCCGAGGGCTTCAAGGCCATGGTCAGTCCCATGCTGATCCTCTCCCTCGCATGGACCCTGTCCGGCATGACCGGCCTGCTGGGCGCAAAATATTACGTTGCCAACCTGCTGAGTGGCTCTGCTGCAGCGCTGCAGTACATGCTGCCGGTCATCATCTTCCTTGTGGCAGTGTTCCTTGCCTTTGCCACCGGCACGAGCTGGGGCACCTTCTCCATCCTCATCCCCATCGTGTGCCATGCCTTCCCGGAGGGCGAGATGCTGGTCATTTCCATTGCGGCCTGCCTGTCCGGTGCCGTCTGCGGCGACCACTGCTCCCCCATCTCGGACACCACCATTATGGCATCCGCCGGTGCCCACTGCAGCCATGTGAACCATGTGTCCACCCAGCTGCCCTACGCCATTACGGCGGCTTCCTGCGCGGCAGTGTGCTATGTGATCACGGGCATTGCACAGGCTTTCCTTGGCGCAAACGGCAGCCTGTTCACCTCGCTGATCCTGCTGGCCGTTGCCATTGCCGTAGAGCTGGTGGTGCTCAGCGTGATCCGTGTGCGCACGAACAAAAAGGCGGCAGAATAAATTCCTGCCAAAAATTCAGCTGTTTCGCTTTGCGCCGCGGCCAAAACGTGGTATTTTTAAATAAAATGAACTATCGGAGGCACACGACCTATGCTGGAACAGGCATTTCAGGACGTATACACCAAATTCAAGCTGCATTTCTACCAGAACGTTTTTCAGCGTTTTGCCACCCGGGAAGCCACGCTGACCACGGTGGAGTCCTTCTGCATGGAGGGCATCATGGCCATGGGCGAACCCACCATTGCGGAGTTTTCCCGCATGATGCAGATCTCCACCCCCAACGCGGCGTATAAGATCGGCAGTCTGGTGAAGAAGGGCTATGTGGAAAAGATCCAGTCCACCACCGACCGGCGCGAGTATCACCTGCGCCCCACCCAGAAGTATATCGATTACTACAACATCAGCTATTCCTACCTGCACACTGTGGTGGAGCGCGCAAGAGAGCGCTTCTCCCCCGAGGACTGTGCAAAGCTGGAGGAGATGCTTACCATTGTGAGCACCGAGCTGATGCCCGAGTTGGATATGCTCAAGAAGGACGAAAAGGCAGAATAAGCAACAAAAGAACTCCCGGACATCCGTCCGGGAGTTCTTTTGTTTCCCCTTACTTCTGCTCTTTATCTACTACCTGGATCTTGCCCTTCTTCCACAGCACATAGGAGGTAAGGATGCCGATGGGCAGCATCACGATGATGAAGATGCCCACAAGGCCGCCCAGCACGGAGCCGTAGCCTGCAAGGCGTGCGGCGAGGGAGAGCACCGTCATGATGACCAGAACCGGCAGCACGCCCTTGATGCCGCCCTTGACCACCTTGCTGCCACTGGCAGAGCTGGCGAACAGGCCCAGCGCCATGGAGCCGACCAGCGCCAGCAGCAGCGGGCTCTGGATGATGTCCTTCATGGTTGCCATAAAATGTCCTCCCACTAAATACAGAATGAACGAAAAAAGGCGGGTGCTTTCAGCCCGCCGTCCTTGCGATACGGACAGGATACCGGAAAAGACGGCATCTGTCAAATGAGTATGGCTAAAGCGCAACCGGCATTTTAGGGATATTTCAGGAACAGGATCCTGCAAAGAACCTTTACTGCATTAAAATAATAAAGCACTGACCGCGAGTCACTTTGTATCCGTTAAAAATTGCATAAAATTTAAAGAAAAAATCTGTCGTTCTGCCAAAAGCAGTGGGGATACACCTTTGCAAAAGTCGTGAGACCTGTTATAATACAGACATATTCATATCGAGAGAATGGGTTTATCGGCGGCAATGAGGCCAAAGAGGAAACCGGCATCGTATTTTGAGGGAAAGGCCAATGGAACACGTAACCGAACAACAATTGACAAGGCGGCAGAGCACCGTATGGCGGGCATTGCGCGCCGCCGCACCGCAGACCATCCCGGTGCTGGCGGGCTATTTTGTGCTGGGGATGGGCTATGGCATTTATGTGCAGTCGCTGGGCCTGCCGGTGTGGATGCCCATGCTCATGGGCACGGTGGTCTACGGCGGTTCGCTGGAATTTGTGCTGGCAAGCCTGCTGCTGAGCGCGTTCTCACCCCTTTCGGCCTTTTTGATGGCGCTGATGATCCAGGCGCGGCATTTGTTCTACGGCCTTGCCATGCTGGAGCGCTACAAGGGCTACGGCCTGCGCAGCTTTTATATGATCTTTGCCATGAGCGATGAGACCTTTTCCATCACCTGTTCGGCCGAGCCGCCGGAAGGGGTGGACAGGGGCTGGTTCATGTTCTTCATCACCCTGCTGGATCAGTGCTACTGGGTGGCCAGTGCCGGTCTTGGCGCGGTGGTGGGCTCGGTGCTGCCCTTCAGCACCGAGGGTGTGGACTTTGTGATGACCGCCATGTTCACGGTGATCTTTCTCAACCAGTGGGAAAAGGACCGGCAGCACTACAGCGCCCTGATCGGCCTTGCCGCCCCATTGGCGTGTCTGGTGTTTTTTGGATCCGGCAGCTTTTTGCTGCCCTCCATGGGATGCATCCTGATCCTGCTGCTGGCCCTGCGTAAACCGATCGAAAAGGCCGAAGGCACTGAAGCAGAAAAAAGCGGCGAGGAGGTGGGCGCATGACCGCAGTCCAGATGGGCCTGACCATTGCAGTGTGCACCGCCGCCACCATGCTCACCCGCTTTCTGCCCTTTGTGGTGTTCTCTTCCAAGGATCAGCAGCCGCCGGAGGTGGTGCGGTATCTGGGCCGGGTGCTGCCTGCCGCCATCTTTGGTATGCTGATCGTCTACTGCCTGAAAAGCGTCACCCCCTTTGCGGGCAGCCGCGGCATTCCGGAGGCCATCGCCCTGCTGGTGACGGTGGGCCTGCACAAGTGGAAGCATGAGACCCTGCTCAGTGTCGCGGGCGGTACGCTGTGCTATGTGCTGCTGGTGCAGCTGGTGTTCTGAAGAAAGAAAAAAGCGCGCTGCCGAGCAGGAAGATTCCTGTACGACAGCGCGTTTGTGCATGGGACGATCCGCTGACAGCGAACCGGAGCAGGACCGTCCGAAAAACCGATGCTTTGCGACCCGGTCACGGAAATTTTTCAAAAAAAGGTGTATACTGTAGAAAAATGCATCCGAAGGAGGGTTTTCCCATGCCCAGCATCATCATTATAGGTTCCGGCCCGGCGGGCGTATCCGCCGCTCTGTACGCTGTCCGCGCCGGTGTGGATACCACGGTGCTCACCAAAGGCCCCGGTGCGCTGGACCGCGCCGAAAAAATTGAAAACTATTACGGCTTTGCCGAGCCGGTCTCTGGTGCGGAACTGGAACGCCGCAGCATCGAGAATGCAAAGCGCCTTGGTGTGAGATTCGTCACAGCCGAAGCCGTGGGCCTGACCTATACGGATAAACTCACCGTAGAAACAGTGGATAAAAATTACCCGGCGGACGCTGTGATCCTTGCCACGGGTGCATCCCGGGCGGTGCCGCGCATCCCGGGCCTTGCCGGGCTGGAGGGGCACGGCGTGAGCTATTGTGCCGCCTGCGACGCCTTTTTCTACCGTGGAAAGGACGTAGCGGTGCTGGGCAGCGGCGAGTACGCCCTGCACGAGGTGCAGGCTCTGCTGCCGGTGGCAAAAAGCGTTGCCCTGCTGACCAACGGCGCACCGCTGACGGCGGACTTCCCGCCGGAGGTCACAGTCCATCCGCAGGCCGTGGAGGCTGTTCTGGGCGAAACCGTTGTCACCGGCGTGCAGCTGTCCGGCGGTGTGCAGCTGCCTGTCAGCGGTGTATTTGTGGCACTGGGCGTGGCGGGCAGCACCGCACTGGCTAGGAAGATCGGCGCAGAGGTGGACGGGAACCGCATCGTGGTGGACGAAAAAATGCAGACCACCGTGCCCGGCCTGTATGCGGCGGGCGACTGCACCGGCGGCCTTCTGCAGATGGCAAAGGCCGTGTATGAGGGCGCGCAGGCGGGCACTGAAGCCGCCAAGGCCCTGCGGAAAGGATGAAAAGCAATGTCGGAAACAACAAAGGAACACCGCGATTGTCTGGCCAAAGGTTTTCCCTTCTGGAACGACCTGACACCTGACGAACAGGACATGCTCTGCCGCTACACCCGGCCGGTGCACTACGCAAAGGGGGCAAGGGTGCACAGCCCGCTGGAAAGCTGTGTGGGCATCCTGCTGCTGCGCTCGGGCCAGCTGCGGGCCTACCTGCTCTCGGAGGACGGGCGGGACGTGACGCTCTACCGCCTGTTCGGCGGGGAGGTGTGCATCCTGTCGGCCTCCTGCGTGATGGACTCGGTGAACATCGACCTGTATATTGATGCCGAAGAGGACACCGAGGCCTACTGCATCAGCGCGGGCGTTTTCCGCAGGCTGATGCAGCAGAACGTGCATGTGCGCTGCTACGCCTACCAAATGACGGCGGAGCGCTTTTCCGACAGCATGTGGACCATGCAGCAGGTGCTGTTCATGAGCGCAGACCGCAGGCTTGCCATTTTTCTTACCGATGAGCTGGCCAAGACCGGCGGTGATGAGGTACGCATGACCCACGACCAGATGGCAAAATACATGGGGTCTGCCCGCGAGGTGGTGAGCCGGATGCTGAAATACTTTGCGCAGGAGGGCTGGGTGCGGCTGTTCCGGGGCGGCGTGCAGGTGCTGGACAGGAAAAAGCTGCAGCAGCTGGCAAGAGGAGAATAAACGCAGCTGTGTGAGATATTGACAAAAATAAAAGCGTACAGTATACTGTACATAAAGGGGGCGGTACTATGACGACCACCAATATCACAAACTTCCGCAAGAATGCATTCAACTATGTGGAGCAGACGATCAAATACAATGAACCGTTGAACATCAGCACAAAAGAAGGCAATGCGGTTCTGCTGAGCGAAGAAGACTACAGCGGCATCATGGAAACACTTTATCTGGTATCGGTACCCGGAATGCGGGAAAAACTCATGGACGCGATGAAAGAACCGTTGGAAGAGTGCGTAGCTGAAGATGCGGTGGAGTGGTGATGTATAAAATCGTTTATGCCAAAATGGCCTCAAAAGATGTTCCGAAGCTGAAAGCTGCTCATCTGACCGAAAAAGCAAAAATGCTAATCGATCTGCTGCGGGAGAATCCGTTCCAGAATCCACCGCCATATGAAAAATTAGTGGGTGATTTGAACGGTGCATACAGCCGCCGCATCAATGTGCAGCATCGGCTGGTGTACCAGGTATACGAAGAGGAGCAGACGGTGAAAATTTTAAGTTTGTGGACCCACTACGAGCGCTGACAAAAAAAGGGGCTGTTGCAAAATAAAAATGCGATAGCAATTTGCATAAAGAAATAGCGCAAAATCAGAAACCCGGAACCCTTTTTGAGCCGTTTTGGCCCTGAAAAAGTTCCGGGTTTTGCGCATTGTTTTTTTCAGGAAGCTATTTGCAACAGCCCCTTTTTGGGTCATAGGTTATCCTTTGCAGCCCTGTTCTTCCCAGTCGCCAAAGTCGCTGGCTTCGGCGATCTTGGTGGGGTCGAATTTTCCGCTCTCGTCTTTGGGGGCAACAGCGGGGCCTGCTTCCACAGGGTTCTGGTTGGGAGCTTCCGGGTCGAACACCGGCTTCTCACCGCCCTCCGCGGGTGCCGCCGGGGCAGAGGCTTCTTCGGCGGGCTGGGCAGCAGCTGCCGCTTCTTCGGCAGGAGCTTCCGGCGCAGCTTCTTCTGCAGCCTTTTCGTTGGCAGCATCGGAGGCTTTGGTTTCCGCTTCGGCGTAGGCTTCGGCAGTCTTGGCGGCTTCCTCAGCGTTCTGCTCGGCATCCTCCGGGAACTCTACTTCCTCCACATGGAGCGGGTCTTTCTGATTCAGGATCTTGTCCAGTGCCACAATGGCAGCACCGGTAACGGCCACAGCAGCGGCCGTGCCAAGGATACGAAACAGTGTTTTCATGCCGGGACCTCCTTGAAAGATCAGATCAAGAGAATGTTACCACATCGTTCAGCGGCTTTTCGGCAGGCTCCACCGAAATGGCGGTGAGCACCGGGCCTTTGCCGCGGTAGATGTTATGGAACTTGTAGCCTACCTTTGCGGTCACCCGCACCCATGCGCGCTGCTCCAGCGCCTTGTAGCCATCGTAGCTGCAGGGGAAGCCAACGAACTGGATGTCCTGCACGCAGCAGGTCATGGCGAAACGGCCCGGCACGAAGCTGTTCTTGCCGGCACGGTTGGTCTGACACACCTGTGCAAGGAATTTGACCGTTTTGCCGGTATACTTCTGGGGCTCGTCCTGACAGTCCATGTACCAGATGCCGAAATCGTCATCCGGAACGTCGATGATGTCCGCGTTGATGTCAAAGGGCAGCGGATCAGGGATATCGTCGTAGGCCACGCTGCCGTCGGCAAACTCGTAGGCGATATCGCACTTGCGGGAAGCCTGACGCACCAGCTTGTGCAGCTCCTGACGGGCGGCATCGTTGTTCACGGCCTCAGCGCGGTTGAACACGATCAGCTCACTGCGGGCGATCTTGTCCAGCAGCAGGCTGCGCATGGAGTTGTCGCGGGCGTAGGTCAGGGCGGTGGTGCCGTCGGCGGTGGCGATGCACTGGTACACGATCCAGCTCTCGGGCAGAGCCTCGGCCAGATCCTGCAGCAGCCACATGCCGTTGTACTCAATGACCACACGGCCTGCACCGGATTCCTTTTCCAGCTTGAGCAGATTCTGCGGGTTCAGCTCGGCCTTGTCCTCCAGCACCTTGACGGTCACACCGGGAAAGGCGAACTTTTTGGGATTATACTCTTCTTCGCCCTCCTCGCAGATCAGCAGCAGGGTCTTGTCGCCGGAGTCGAAGTTGGGGTCTTCAAAGGTCTCCTGAATGAATTTGGTCTTGCCGCTTTCCAGAAAGCCCACAAACAGGTAGACCGGAATTTCTTTTGCCATAGGAATGGTTTCTCCTTTTTACTTTAAGCTCAGCAGCCGAACAGCTCTGCAATGGCCTTTTCGTTCAGCTTGGAGCCGATCACGACCAGCTTGCCGCCCACATCTGCACCGCGGGCACGCACTTCCCATTCGCCGGGCACATAGTCGAACTCCAGCCAGCCGTCTGCGCCGCCGTTCACGATGCCCTTGCTGCGCAGGATCATGCCGTAATTGCCGGTATCCAGCTCGGTGAGGGCGTGCTCCACTTCTGCCTTGGTGAATTTGCGGGCCGTCTCGACGCCCCAGCTGGTGAATACCTCGTCGGCATCGTGGTCATGATGATGGTGGTGATGGCCGCAGCAGCAGTGGCCGTCATGGTCGTGATGATGCTCGTGCTCGTCGTCATCATCGTCATCATCGTGGTCGTGATGGTGGCCGCAGCAGCAATGGTCGTGGTCGTCATGATCGTGATGATGGTGCTCGTGCTCATCGTGGTCATCATCCTCATCGTGATCGTGGTGATGCTCGTGCTCATCCTCGTCGTCATCATCATCGTGGTCGTGATGATGGCCGCAGCTGCACACACCGTTTTCGTCATCGTGGTGATGATGGTGGTGATGCTCTTCTTCCTCGTCCTCGTGGGCGTGCTCCTCATTGGCCTTTGTAGCCATGGCGATCAGCTCTGCCTTGAAGTCGTCCTTGGTGGACATGGCCTTCAGGATCTGCTCACCGGTCAGCTCGTCCCATGCGGTGGTCACGATGGTAGCGGTGGGGTTCTTCTCGCGCAGCATGGCGACCGCAGCGGCGATCTTCTCTTCGCTGGCGGTCTGGGTGCGGCTGAGCAGGATGCAGCTTGCGTGGCTGATCTGGTCGTCGTAGAACTCGCCGAAGTTCTTCATATACATCTTCACCTTGTTCACATCGGCCACGGTGACAAAGCTGTTCAGCTGCACATCCAGATGCTCGGCCACGCCTTCCACAGCGCGGGTCACATCGGAGAGCTTGCCCACGCCGGAGGGCTCGATGACGATGCGGTCGGGGTGGTACTGCTCCACCACCTGCTGCAGGGCGGTGCGGAAGTCGCCCACCAGAGAGCAGCAGATGCAGCCGGCGTTCAGCTCGTTGATCTGGATGCCGCTTTCCTTCAGAAAGCCGCCGTCAATGCCGATCTCGCCGAACTCGTTCTCGATCAGCACCACCTGCTGGCCGGCAAAGGCCTCTTTGATGAGCTTTTTGATCAGGGTAGTTTTACCGGCACCAAGGAAGCCGGAGAAAATATCGATTTTGGTCATGATTCAATTGCCTCTTTCTTTGAATAGCACACAGAGCCGCAGAGTGCTGGCTCAAAAATCTTACACTCCTATTACTGTCTCTTATACACATCTCCGAGCCCACGAGACTCCTGAGCATCTC
>ERZ1027264.972-NODE-972-length-16088-cov-7.399613_pt1 | contig 16088 bp, 14 predicted proteins | sample MGYA00519258_ERZ1027264 | MGnify/ENA primary metagenome ERZ1027264 (study PRJEB26926, sample SAMN06164692) | human gut metagenome | biome: ENVO:00009003; feature: ENVO:2100002; material: ENVO:00002003 | host: Homo sapiens | place: USA | collected 2012 ...
TACACCTATTAAGTCGTCGGCAGCGTCAGATGTGTATAAGAGACAGATATAGATGTGTTCATCCTCCCGACAGCTTTTCAAAGCTGCTTCGAGTGAAGGAAAAACTTCCGCACCGGGACATACTGTATCCGGATTGGAAGATAAAACGATATTTCTGCGATTGGGCAATGCGCCTTTCGGTAATGACTCGAAAGTTTTGCGTCCCATAAGTATAGTGTTTCCGGTAGTTAATGCTTTGAAACGTTTCAAATCATTTGGTAACCAGAAAAGAAGTTTATTTTCGAAGCCTATAGCCATGTGGCGGTCTACGGCAGCAATGATTGATACTTTACTCATCTTTTTTACACGGCTACTGCTCCTGCAATATGCGGATGCGGATCATAGTTTACTAACTCGAAGTCCTCAAATTTAAAATCGAAGATGCTTTTCACGTCCGGATTGATTCTCATTTGTGGCAATGGGCGAGGTTCGCGTGATAATTGGAGCTTCACTTGTTCCAGATGGTTCAGGTAGATATGCGCATCACCAAAGGTGTGGACAAAATCTCCGGCTTTCAATCCCGTCACTTGTGCCATCATTTGCAGCAATAATGCGTATGAAGCAATATTAAAAGGAACACCAAGAAAAATATCAGCACTGCGTTGATACAGTTGCAGACTCAATCGTCCGTCTGCTACATAAAACTGAAAAAAAGCATGGCAGGGAGGCAAATTCATATTATTCAAATCTGCTACATTCCAAGCACTTACAATGATACGGCGTGAATCCGGATTATGTTTGATTGTTTCCACCACTTCACTGATCTGGTCGATAAATCCACCGTTATAGTCAGGCCATGAACGCCATTGGTAGCCATAGATATGCCCCAGGTCACCATTTTCATCCGCCCATTCGTTCCAAATACGTACTCCATGTTCCTGAAGGTATTTCACATTTGTATCTCCCTGCAGAAACCAAAGCAATTCGTATATGATTGATTTCAGATGCAGTTTTTTGGTTGTCAGGCACGGGAAGCCTTCATCAAGGTTAAAACGCATTTGATGACCGAAGATACTGATTGTTCCGGTTCCGGTACGATCATCTTTTTTCGTGCCTTCGGTAAGTACACGATTGAGTAAATCCAGATATTGTTTCATAATGAATAAGTTGCATAATCTGTGGTGAAAATGATTTTCCGTACAAAATTACAAAAATGGAGTGAATAAATTAGCAAACCAGCCGACGAACTTCTTCCATGGAGAACGCTTTTTCCAAAATTCCGGTGTCAGTTGGGTGCAATGCTCGATATCATTTCGAAACATATTATTCAATTCACCGGTTGTCTTTTTATCAAAAATGAAAGCGTTGGTTTCGTAGTCATATCGTAGACTGCGGCTGTTCAGGTTAGCAGTACCGACTGTACAGAACAAATCGTCTACCATCATTATTTTTGAATGGTGGAATCCTCCGTTGTACATATAGACAGTAGCTCCTCTTTTCATTAGTTTATGTAACTTGTAAAGTGCAGCATCCGGAGTAAACGGAATATCGGAAGCGGAGGAAACCATGATTGTTACATCTACTCCCCGGTCGATTGTACGGTTCAATGCCTTTTTGATGGAAGAGGTCGGTACAAAATAAGGATTAACAATATGAACATTCTTTTGTGCCGAGTAAATGCTCATGGCATAGGCATGACTCAACATACGGCTATTCTTTTTCGGGGTACGGTCTACAATTGCTACAACGATATTCGTGCTGTCTGTCTGTTCCTGATGTTGAGGAAAATAAGCTTCTCCTCCTATATTCTGTTTAGTCTCTTTGTTCCAGATAGTCAGGAAAATCTCCTGCAAATCATTGACGGCATCTCCTTCGATACGCATGTGCATATCACGCCAGGTTCCGATTTTGGGTAGTCCGTTGATATAATAATCCGCGATATTCATTCCGCCTGTATATGCTACTTTTCCATCGATAACAGCTATTTTACGATGATCCCGGTGAGCGGCGTGATTGATATAAGGGAAGGTGAACGGGTCAAACTTTACGATTTCGATTCCTTGTTCACGTATTTTTTTGAGATGTCTCTTTTTAAGCGGTTTATTGTTCGACCAGTTTCCGAATGCATCGAACATAGCTCGTACTTCGACCCCTTCTTTCACTTTTTCGGCCAGCAGAGCAAATAAAGCATTGGCGATGGAGTCATTTCGGAAGTTGAAATATTCCAGATGGACGTGGTGTTTAGCTTCCCGGATGGCTTCAAACAAATCGATAAACTTCTCCCGTCCGCTTTTTAGCAGTTTTACCTTATTATTATCAGATATAGGGATTCCCGATTCTTGTAAATAACGTAGCACAAGGGAATCGCTGGTTAATCCGATTGAGTCCCTGGGATGTATCATCAGACTGTCGATGATACCTGCCTGAACACTCAATATAGGCAGGAACAGAAATAAAATAAATATACGTAATTTCAAAACTCTTCTCACTCTTTTAGTTTACAGAAGAACAAAGATACGATATCTAAGTTTGGGCTCCTTTGCTAACAAGGGCAAATTTATCATTCTTTAACGAAATAACTTCTTTCCAGGAGTTAATTATGCCATCGAAGCAACCTTTCGTGTAGCCATGAATAATAGTACAACAGCTGCGATAATAATTGACTTCGGATCAAGGCTTGAAGTGCCATGATTAATCATACCGATAAATACTTCTCTTATGGTTCCCCAAGTTGCTTCCAATCCACCTAACCATACAAAAAGTGCGGCCGCCACAGTCATCACGAAAGCGCTCCAGATACGAGCCAGGCGATTACTACGATCGGGTAGGTGGTGCATGACACGGCGACTGAATCCGTTATCTGCTATTTCCTGCTTGTTTTCTGCGAAGAAATCGCGCAAGAGCTTATCATTGTCTATTTCTGTCATAACCGTTTTGTTTTAAATACGTTGCTAATTTTTCTTTCCCGCGTGACAGATGGCTTTTCACTGTCCCTGACGGTACTCCTACAATCCCTGCAATTTTGTCGATGCTAATGTCCTCCATGTAGAACAACGTGATGCAGGTTCTTTCCACTTCTTTAAGCATTTTGAGTGACTGGTAGACATCCATTTTTTGCCCGATATTCTCCTGTTCGGTGCTGTTGATGGCGTCTATTTCTCTTGTATCCAAGTCGGCTGTCTCTTTCCGGCTGCGAATATAATCATAAAAAACATTATAAGCAATACGATACAGCCACGTAGAGAAACTTGACAAGTTCCGGAAAGAGGTAATGTTCGTATATGCTTTGATAAATGTATCTTGCGCAAGGTCGTCACTCAATTCGCTGTCGCCGCAAGTCAGGTTCAGGAAGAATCGCCGGATGGGCGACTGATACTCCTTCACCAACTGGTCAAAGGCCCTGGTGTTCTTGAACACCACGACCTGTGCGACTAACGATATATCATTGAGTTGGCTCATTTATTCTCGTCGTTCTTTTCTTCGTTTACTCCTTTGTCTTTCTCTTCGGATTCGGAAGGGATGATTTCGAAACTATCGGTTCTAACGTTATTCGGGTTCTTTTTTTCATCCTTATTACCCGTATACATCCGGGTAGCATTTGCGTCTTGAGTCTGTTGTTTGCTACCGATAATCCATTGTCCGATACCCATGAATGTAACGAGTAAGCCGATAGCTCCAATTCCGAATTCGCCGGTGATTGCCCAGAGGAAGATGAAAAGACCGATACCCGTAAAGGTGTTCTTGATGCCTTGTGAACGCGAATCGACTGTTTTGTTTTCGCGGATAAACTCTGCCGGAAGCGGTTGGCCGGCAGCAAGTGCCTGTTCGGCAAGGCGATAACGTGCTTTCCGGTTTTTATAACGGAAGAAGAAGATTACAAATAGAATGAATACCGGAAATCCGAATACAGCAATGATTGCAATGATTGCTACCAGAATACCTCCGCCGGCACTAACATTGTGGAAGGGGAAATCGCTGTCATCCGAATCGAATGTGAAGCTGGCTTTGCCATGAGTGGTGCTAACATTACTTGAGTTTGCATTTACGTCTGCAGAATCAGCATCTGCTGTGTCTACACCAATCACTGTGACAGCAGTATTGTTCGTATTTGCTTTATTGTCTTTGGTCACAGTTACTTTTACTTTCCCGATGGAATCACGAACAACGGTGGTCTGGGCAACAGCCAGTGTGCAAGTGGTCAGTACAACCATCAATGCTAATAGAAAATTTTTCATATCAATAGTTTTTTAATTTATTTCTTTATCTGTTAGACGTAGTTAATATCATAGAAAGTTGCAAAGAGACGAAATATTTTTGATATTTGCGGAAATTAATAAACGAAAGATGGAATTACCTGCTTCTTTTATAGACTACACCCGCGCTCTATTGGGCGATGAAGAATACGACAAACTGGCTGTTGCCCTCCAACAGGAACCACCGGTTAGCATCCGGTTGAATCAATTGAAAATCAATCATTCTTTATCGGATAAAGTACCTTGGTCTTCCGAAGGATTCTATTTGGAGGAGCGTCTCACTTTCACGTTCGATCCCTTATTCCATGCAGGCTGTTATTATGTTCAGGAAGCTTCTTCCATGTTTGTGGAGCAGGTACTCCGGCAATATATCACGGGACCGGTGAAGATGTTGGATCTTTGTGCGGCTCCCGGTGGAAAATCGACTCATGCCCGTAGTGTACTTCCCGAAGGGAGCCTGTTGGTAGCCAATGAGGTAATCCGGAATCGTTCGCAGATTCTTGCTGAAAACCTGACGAAGTGGGGACATCCGGATGTGGTAGTGACCAATAATGATCCAGCAGATTTTTCGGCTTTACTCTCTTTCTTTGATGTGATTCTTACAGATGTTCCCTGTTCTGGTGAAGGTATGTTCCGTAAAGACCCGGTAGCTGTGGAAGAGTGGAGCCCCGAGAATGTGGAAATCTGTTGGCAGCGCCAGCGACGGATTATTGCAGATATCTGGGATGCGTTGAAGCCCGGAGGTATTCTTATATATAGTACGTGTACATTTAATACAAAAGAGGATGAAGAGAATGCACGTTGGATTCAACAAGAGTATGGGGGCGAACCATTAACTGTGCAGGTGCAGGAGAATTGGAATATAACAGGAGATCTTTTGTCAGATAAAGGGGATCATTCTAAATCTTCTATTCCCGTCTATCATTTTTTCCCTCATAAGACGAAAGGTGAAGGCTTTTTTCTGGTGGCTTTTCGTAAGCCGGAGACGGAAGAAGAGATCCCAGTATCTTCTTCCGCCAAAGAGAAAGCTTTCAAGAAGAAGGATAAGAAAGGAACAGCAGCATCTTCTCCTGTATCGAAAGAATATCTGAATATGGCTAAAAGTTGGTTGAATGATGAAAATTCGGACAAGTATATTTTATTGGCGGAAGGAACAAATATCCGAGCTTTCTCACAGTACTATACTAATGAATTGGCGACGATGAAACAAAGCCTGAAAATTGTGTCGGCAGGGATTGAGATAGGCGAGGTGAAAGGAAAGGATTTGATCCCTAACCATGCGTTGGCAATGTGTACCTCACTTTTATGCCGGGAAGCATTCGCTACGGAAGAAATAAGTTATGAACAGGCCATCACATATTTACGAAAAGAGGCCATTACCTTACCGGTAACAGCCCCTCGTGGATATGTTTTGCTTACTTATCGGCATATTCCTCTCGGATTTGTGAAGAACATCGGCAATCGTGCCAATAATCTTTATCCGCAAGAATGGCGCATCCGTAGTGGATACTTACCGGAAAATATACGCATCTTATCAGAATACGTTACTGATTAAGGCAGTATTCCCGCAGGTATTTCCTGTTGGGAAAGACTAAAGCTAAGCTGTCTGCCTTTTCCGATTTCTGTGCCTTCAGCTATTTCTTCCAGCGTGTAGGAAGGAGGAGGTGCAGGTGATGTCCGCGTTTCTCCAATAGGCGGAGTGTTCCAGTTCAGATTTAGGCTTTTATCCAACCGATGAAATAAGTACGAGTTTCCCCATATTATGAATTTATGATCGGAAACAGGTGTTGCCATATCTTCCGAAAAAGTGAGGGTTAGTGTCATTTTCTTATCGTCTCCTTCTTCTTTTTCCAGTTTGTAACTTCCTTGGGTTATTAATTCAAGTCCGGATGAAAAGGCGGTCTGTTCTCCTTGTTTGAAAAAATAAGCATCCCGTGCGTGGTTGTTAATCAGAAAAATGTCGGAAATACCGGGTAGAAGATTCGCATCTCCGTTGGGTAAGTTAGACAAGTAGCTGCGTAGCAACTCCATATTTTCGTAATTATCGACCACCTTGATTGGTAAAGTGCAGGTTTCTTGTGTGGCGTTGTCTGTTACTGTCAGATAAGTCGTTCCGGTGAGGATACCGGTTACATAAATCATACGTCCGGCAGGTACTCCACTCCAGCCAGTTTCAGTTCCGGCACTTGCGATGCGTGTGTCTTTCACTGCAAGTGAGTAGTCACCATTTCCGCTTTCCAGGCCGAGGTAACGTCTGCCACCCATAGGTACTTCGTATTCACTGTTGTAAAAACGCAGTGGATTGTCGTCATCATCTTTACAGCCACTTAGTAGCGTAAGGATGCAGCATAACATGAATAAATAGAAATGTTTAGGTCTCATAATTCAGATTTTATGTTCGTTGCAAATGTAATGTATTGTTTTGAAATATCCAGTCGGAATTTGAAGAAAAAGAGAGGAGATATATTTAGGCACGAATTACACGGATTAACACTGTTGCTTTATAGTTATGACAATACTAAAGACCGTGAATTCTGTGTAATCCGTGCCTAATTTATTATATAAATATACTTATATAACTTAAAAATAGAAATTAGTATGTTCAGCGTAACCCATACCTAAAGGGTTTTTATGTACTATTTATAGCTTGCTTTTGTAAATCCGTGCCATTGCCTTTTGGTACTGATTTTCCAATTGCAGATAATTTTGATGACTTTGATAGATCACCGATACTTCAACGAAGTACTCGATCATACTAATTTGTCCACCTGTCAAAGCTTGTTTCAGCAATGCCAAATCTTGTTGAGACTGGAAAGTCTTGCTATATTCTTCCATTGAAGCATGCAGCGTTTTCGCTTCCCGGTAAAGTTGTGCCAATTCAGATTCCACTTGCAGTGTAGCATTATCCTTTTGCAAGTCGATGTTGAGTGCCTGCGCTTTAGCAATTTTCACCTTATTCCGATTTTCGAAAAGCGGGAAGGAAAAGCCCACCACTACACCGTTGAAAGGCACACCAGTCTCTGTATTCCGACGGTAGCCGAGTTCTAGCTTTGGCAGCCATTGGGATTTATTGACAGCAATCTGTTTATGGGCAACGAGGCTCTCGTTGCCTAGTGCCATTAAGGTACGGTCTGTAGCCATGACTTCTGATTTCAACATTTGGTAATCGCTTGGGAACGGTATAGTCGGATATTGATTTTCTTCGAAAACCACTGGAATATTACCATTCAGCGTATTCAGTTCCTGCTGCTTATTGCGAAGTGCCGTTTCGTTCAGAGACGCTTCCGTTTTGACATTCAACAGTTCCAAGTTGATTTTATTGGTTTCGAGAGCATTTGCATCCCCTGTTTGGAGACGCTTGGCGTACATTTTAGCAAGTTCTTCCGCATTGCGGAGACGTTCCTCCAAAATATGCTTTTGCTGACGAAGCATGATAATGTCCAGGCAAAGTTCTTTTGCCTGTAACAGTTTCTCCTGACGAAAAACATCCGACTGACTGTCAAGAGTTCCGGCTTTCAGACGGTTTAACTTGTTACGTGTGGCGTATAAACTAGGGAAATCAAAGCTTTGTGAAACAACCAGCTCACCGATTGTTTCGCTTTTATCTTTTGCTCCCCATAGATGCGCGTAAGAGAGAGTAGGGTCAGGCAAGTTATTATCCGTTTTGGCTTCCAACTTCTGCGAGGTAATCAGTTGCTCGTTTGCCTGCAACTCCTTATTGTTCGTTTCGATATTCTTCAATACCTGTTCAATTCCGTTTTGGGCTTGCACTTCACCTATGGTTAAGAAAAGAAGTGCAGCGCTTATGGTCATGATTTGTTTCATTTCTAATTTCTTTATTTATTACAAGCTATTGTTGATAGATACTTTATGATAAGGTATCTATTTGTTTGACACCGAGGAACGACCCGTTCCTCACCGAGAAACACTTGTTTCCTCACCGGGGAACGATGGTTTTCTCACCGAGGAAAAATATCCCTCTCTACAGGCTTTTCTGGGCCTTTTTCCGATGCATCATCAGATAAACAATCGGAACGATAAAACCGTTCAAAAAAGTAGACGTTAATAATCCTCCTAGAATCACTTTTGCCATCGGACTTTGAATTTCGTTACCGGGCAAGTCGCCGGCAAGTGCCAATGGAATCAGTGCCAGTGCAGAAGACAATGCCGTCATTAAAATCGGATTCAGGCGGTCGAGAGAACCTTGAATCACACTATCATATACATTCAAACCTTCTTCCTTTTGCAAATGATTGTAGTGACTGATGAGCAACATACCGTTACGCGTTGCAATACCGAACAAGGAAATGAAACCGATGATAGCCGGAATACTGACTTCTCCTGTTGTAATCACCAAAGCAAATACACCACCGATCAGTGCCAGCGGAAGATTCAGCAAGATAACCCCGGATTCTTTCACACTGCGGAACTCATTGTACAGCAACAGGAAGATAACCACGATACTGATAAATGAAGTCAACGCTAATGTCCGGCTGGCAGCCTGCTCGCTTTCAAACTGTCCACCATACTCGATATGATAACCTTCGGGTAATTGTACCGATGTGTCGATACGTTTCTGAATATCATTCACAACACTGCGCAAGTCACGATCGGCCACATTGGCGGAAATGACAATTTTACGTTTCACATTCTCGCGGTTGATCGTATTCGGACCCATGGCCGATACCACTTCCGCTACATAGCTCAAAGGAACTTTGCGGCCGTCGTTCGTGTCTACCATCAGGTTACGGATTTTCTCTATTTCATCCCGGGCATCATCCTTCACTTTTACGATCAGGTCAAAACTCTTGCCCTGTTCATACACTTGTGAGATCACTTTTCCAGCCAAAGCTACATTCACATATTCCGAAAATTCCGGCAGGGTAATACCGAACTTAGCCAGCATTTCCCGTTTAGGCTGTATTTTCAGCTGCGGACGTTCAATCTGTTGTTCCACGTTCAGGTCGGCAACACCGGGAATGTCACTGATCGCTCCTTTGATTTGATTACCGAGTGAAAACATTTTATTCAGGTCATCACCGAATAATTTGATAGCAATATTCGCTTTCGTACCCGATAGCATTGCGTCGATACGGTGGCTGATCGGTTGTCCGATTTCTATGTTTGCTCCGGTGATCGTACCTAATTTTTCACGTACATCAGCTACCAGTTCACTGCGCGAGCGGTCTTTCAATTCGAACGGAGCTTCTATTTCAGAAACATTGACTCCTAACGCATGTTCATCCAATTCGGCACGTCCCGTTTTCCGGGCTACCGTTTGTATTTCGGGAATTGTCATCAATAACTCTTCGGCACGATGTCCCATTTTGTTGCTTTCTTCCAGCGAAATACCTGGCAGAGAACTGATATTGATAGTAAACGATCCTTCATTGAACGAAGGAAGGAAGCTGCGTCCAAGTGTGAAAAACACTCCGAGGGCAACTACAAAAAGTCCGATTGTACTTCCGAGAGTCACACGTTTATGTGCCAGTACCCAAGTCAGTGCTTTTTCATAAATCCCTTTCATCCAGCGGGCAACAGGAGCTTCTTTCAGTTCCTTGTTCGTCTTATTGCTTCCTAATAGATAAGAGCAGAGTACCGGAGTTAGTGTCAGGGCAACTATCGTAGACGCAAACAGGGCCACGATAAAAGCAACACCTAGTGGAACCAACATTCTGCCTTCCATGCCGCTCAAGAAAAATAACGGAACAAAACTGACTACGATAATCAACGTTGAATTAAGGATAGGCATGCGCACCTCTTTCGACGCATTGAATACCACTTCGAGCGTACTTAGTCTTTCTGCTTCCGCTTTCAGGCGGTTCTCCCGCAGTCGTTTATATACGTTTTCCACATCGACAATGGCGTCGTCTACCAATGAACCGATAGCTATCGCCATACCTCCAAGACTCATGGTGTTGATTGTCAGCCCCATGTAGTGTAAAGTCAGGATCGAAACGAGCAGGGAAAGAGGCAGTGTCACCAATGAGATCAGCGTAGTACGTACATTTGCCAGGAACAGGAAAAGCACGATGACAACGAAAATACCTCCTTCAAAGAGTGATTTTTTCACATTGCCGATGGAGCTTTCGATAAAGCGGCTTTGACGGAATATGTCCGTTGAAACTTTTACGTCCGGCGGCAGATTTTTCTGGAGGTCTTTCAGAGATGCTTCCAGTTTGTCCGTCAGTTCCAGTGTGCTGGTAGCCGGTTGCTTGGTAACAGTCATCAGGACGGCAGATTTGCCGCGTTCTGAAGCAGTACCCAGTTTCGGAGCCTTCGGGCCGATGGTTACGTTTGCAATATCTTCCAGCGTGACAGGGAAGTTATTCACTGTCTTTACTACCGCTTTGCCAAGTTGCTCTGTTTTCGAAGTGGAGAGTACACCACGTACAATATATTCATTTCCGAATTCATAGAGCACACCTCCATTGGCATTTAGGTTCATATCCTGTGTTACAGCCATCACTTCTCCCATCGAGATGCCGTAATGACGCATCCGTTCGGGATCTAGCTGAATCTGATATTCTTTGATATCTCCTCCGAGCACAGCCACTTGTGCCACTCCTCCGGTAGACAGCAGGCGTGGACGGATGGTCCAGTCCGCAATCGTGCGAAGATCGAGCATGGAAGTGGAGTCGGCAGTCAGACCGACGATGAGCATTTCGCCTAAGATAGAAGACTGTGGTCCAAGAGTCGGTTTGCCGACATTGACCGGCAGCGATTCGCTGACCACCGCTAATTTCTCACTAACAATCTGACGAGCGAGATAAATATCCGTTCCCCAATCAAATTCTACCCAAACAACGGAAAATCCGTTAGTAGAGGAAGAGCGGACACGGCGCACACCCGTAGCTCCGTTTACGGCAGTTTCAACAGGAAAAGTAACGAGCTGTTCAACTTCTTCCGCAGCCATACCGTTCGCCTCGGTCATGATTACTACCGTAGGTGCATTTAGGTCGGGGAATACGTCTACTTCCGTATGCATGGCGGTATACGTTCCCGCAATAAGCAGGAGGATGGCCGCACAAACTACCACCAGCCGGTTGTGTAGGGAGTAATGTATAATTTTATTAAGCATGATATTTCATTAATTGAGAGTTATAAAAAACTTGATGGATGCGCCGCACAAAAAAACGGCTGCGACGCCTAGTCTCTTTAGTGTTCGTGGCTGTGTGCCGGGATTGCATTGCTTGCGCTTGCCAGTCGAACCTGATAAGCACCCTCGGTCACTACACGGTCGCCAGCCTTTACACCAGTTAGGATTTGAACGCTTTTGCCGTTGTCGGCTCCTATCGTTACTTCCTGTTTTTTATAACCCTCTTCGTCCAGTTGCAGATATATGAAGAATATGCCTTGTTCCTCTGTCAGCGCGGTGCGCGGAAGAGAAATCACGTTTTCCATTGCTGAAGAAAGCAGGAATACCTCCACAAATGAGCCGGGAATCACTTCCCCTTTGTTGTCGAACTCAAAAGTGACAGGCACATAAAAAGAATTGTCTCCGGCAGCTTTTCCGAAAGAGAGAAGTTTACCGTTCAATGCTTTCAACTCGTACACCTGATTATTATAAGGAGTCTGGAAATTGGCGGAACTGATGGTGCGGAGATACGGGTAATACTTTTCCGACACTTCGGCACGGAGGAAAAGACGACGGTTCTGCGTCACGCTTACCAGCGGTTGTCCGATTGTCACATAGTCACCTTCTTTCACGAGAATACTTTTCACATATCCGGCAATAGGAGCCGTAATGCTTTGGCCGATAGCCGAATGATTCTTGGAAAGAGCTTCGTAACTAAGACGGGCGTTTTCGTAACTTTGCTCCGCTTGTGCAAAATCCTTGTCGGATACGATTTTGTTTTTAACAAGCTCCTTCATACGTTCGTATTCCTTCTTGGATACCTCGTAGGCAATGCGGGCACGTTGCACCGGATCACCATCGGCGATATTCTTTGAAGAAATAGTGACTAGCGGAGTGCCGCTACCGACGCTCATACCTTCCGTTACTTTTCCACGGAAAGATACCACGCCGGCTACTGTAGCTACGGCAACCGATTCATCCCCTTGAGCAGCCAGCACCTGTCCGCTGGTTTTAATCACTTGCTGGAAAGGTGCAGGTTCAATAACGCTCACCTTTACACCGGCTGCTTCAGCTTTCGCTTTCGGAAGAATGATTTCATCACTGTGGGCTTCGGCAGCTTCGTTGTATTCATCGGCTGCTTCATGATTGTGTTCTCCGCTATATTCGCCTTCATGGGAATGATCGGGTCCTTCTGCCTCGTGATTATGTCCTTCCGCGGCATGATCGTGTTCATCGTGTGTGTGTGTGACGGTACTATTATTACAGGATCCCAGCACGAATAAGCCCAGGATTCCCACGAAAATAAGTTTTTTCATAATGATATTTTCCTACTAAATTTTACTGTTTTCTTTTTACGCTACAAAGATAAGGTAGCGCAGATGCAACTAATTTGCATTTACGCTTTTACGCAAAAACAGAGTAGGGAGGGGCACGAAGAGAAGTGGTACGATGAGTATCCGTACCATGCAGAGAGTCTCGGTAAACGTAATAGTTTTTAATCCGTTTCTCTTGCGGTCGTAATAAATGCTCGATGATTACATCCGTGAATAAGGTAGCGATGAATACGTAATCCGGTCCGCTATCCGTATGTATGGATGGAGTGGGAGAGTAGAAACGAGTCATACATTCACTGCTGCAACATGAGTCGTTTCCCGGGTGATGATGATGCGTGGGACATTGCTGTTCTACAGGCAAGTCCTGCTTCATGCAAATCATTCCGTTGGGGTGATGATGATGGGGAATAACCGCTGCCACCAACATAATAATGTTGATAAAAAACAGCAGAGTTACTATAATTCGTTTCTTCCCTTTCATCCTTTCTTTTAGAGGTTATCCGCTTTTCAGAGCTTCAAAGTGCAAATATACAAATACTTTTATTTCGCCTGTAGCCGATACCCTCTTTTTATTATTTATTATTTCTTTTCCAGTTCTTGCAACGAATCCATTTTCTTCTTTTCGAGGAACTCATAGATACCGCAAAGATGTTCCGTCACCTTTTGATTACCGAACTCATACACCTTGGTAACCAGCCCGTCAAGGAAGTCACGGTCGTGTGAAACGACGATTAGCGTACCATCAAAATCCAGCAATGCCTGTTTCAGAATATCTTTCGTTTTCATGTCCAGATGATTCGTCGGCTCATCTAAAATCAGGAGGTTGACAGGTTCCAGCAATAATTTAATCATAGCCAGACGGGTACGCTCTCCACCCGAAAGCACTTTGACCTTTTTCATCGATTCCTCGGGACCGCCAAACATAAACGCCCCCAGCAAATCACGAATCTTGTTCCGGATATCCCCTTTGGCTACATCGTCAATCGTTTGGAAAACCGTCAGGTTTTCATCCATCAGCGAAGCCTGATTTTGAGCGAAATATCCAATTTGCACATTATGTCCGAGAGTCAATGTACCGTCATGCTCAATCTCCTTCATGATACACTTCACGAGCGTAGACTTACCCTCACCGTTCTTACCAACGAAAGCTACCTTATCACCACGCTCAATCGTCAGATTAGCATTGCGGAATACCACTTTGTCTCCGTATGTCTTTCCAACACCCTCCATGATGACCGGGTAACTGCCCGAACGGGGTGAAGGCGGGAATTTCAGTCGCAATGCAGAAGTATCCTCCTCGTCCACTTCGAGTAATTCCAGCTTCTCCAGCATTTTGACACGGCTCTGCACCTGCAACGTCTTTGAATAAGTCCCCTTGAACCGTTCGATAAACTCCTTCGTTTCAGCAATAAACTTCTGCTGCTCGTCATAAGCCTTCTGCTGCTGTTCGCGGCGATCCTTACGCAGTTGCAGATATTGGGAATAATTCACCTTATAATCATAAATACGTCCCATCGTCACTTCGATGGTACGTGTTGTAATATTATCCACGAATTTGCGGTCGTGGCTGATTACGATAACTGCTTTCCCGTTATTAATAAGGAAATCTTCCAACCATTGAATAGATTCAATATCCAGATGATTCGTCGGCTCATCGAGCAAGAGTACGTCCGGTTTCTGTAACAGCAACTTAGCGAGCTCGATGCGCATCCGCCATCCACCGCTAAAATCACTCGTCTGGCGTTGAAAATCGCTTCGGGTGAATCCTAATCCGAGCAATGCCTTTTCCACATCCTCTTCATAATTAGTTGCGTCAATCGAATAAAACTTCTCACTCAAGGCAGACACTTCTTCAATCAGCGCCATGTAACTGTCGCTCTCGTAGTCCGTCCGTGTCTCGAGCTCTTTATTCAGTTTTTCAATCTGCGCTTCCATCTCATGTAGATGTGAAAAAGCCTGTGCCGTTTCGTCAAACACTGTTCTTCCGTCTTCCGTCATCAGATGTTGAGGCAGATAGGCCACTACGCAATCTTTGGGCGCGGAAACTTTTCCACGTGTCGGTTGTCGTGCGCCTGCCAAAATTTTCAGCAGCGTACTTTTTCCCGCCCCATTTTTGCCCATCAGAGCGATGCGGTCTTTTTCATTAATTACGAAAGAAATATCACTAAATAAAGCAGTGCCGCCAAACTCTACGGCTAGTCCGTCAACAGAAATCATACTATTCTTTTAAATTGAGGCGCAAAGATAGCGAAATATATGAATCTTTTTTATAACTTGCGGGCTGAAAAGGAATGCAACCTTTAAAAACAGATAAAATAACAATAGTAAAACAATATGGAAGGCGTACAAACTAATGAATTCCGTCCACTGATTCTGGTGGCTGAGGATGATGACAGCAACTTCAAATTAATAAAGGCTATCATAGGTAAAAAATGTGATATTGAATGGGCTAGAAACGGTGAAGAAATGGTGCAGTTGTTCAAGCAGCACCACGAAAAAGTCAAAGCTATGCTGATGGATATCAAGATGCCCGTGATGAACGGACTGGAAGCGACGAAAATAATCCGTGAGTCCAATACGGAAATTCCCATTATCATGCAGACAGCCTATGCTTTCAGCTCCGATAAGGAGAACGCGATGAACGCGGGAGCGACGGAAGTGCTGGTGAAGCCGATTACTTTGGGAATTCTCCGCACTACACTGAGTAAATACCTGCCCGACTTGCAATGGTAGAATGGATATTTAAAAAAAATAAATAGGGTAAGCAGATAGAAATGGTATCTGTCAGTAGAAAAATGGTATCACAACGTATGCCGAATTTCCACTTTCCCGGTCTGTTTGTCTTCTGAATTTAAGAAATAAATGCCGGCGCATAAATAAGGATGAATTGCGATACGCGGTATATAAAAAGTAAAATAGGCGAACCTCACGGTTGGCCTATTTTTGTTCGCTTCTGTTAATTTGTTAGAGTCAGAAACGACGCAATGTAAAGTCTCTCCTTTGAGAGATGTAAAGTACGGTTATCGGCTTCCGCCAGCCCACCAGACAGGTTCGCTATATACATAGTCACCGTTGCCGTAGGCAGCCTTCACTTCCGGGTTGGCAGTGGTGTCACTGTTGCCGTAAGAGTAGCGCAGCGGGAATTTAGTCGCGTTGAGAGGGTTGGACAGCGTAATGAAATTCTCGTTCATACCCTTCATACGACGGATATCGTTGTACGTTTCCGTAGCTTCGCCCGAAGTTCCCCACAGGGCAAAATACTTCTGAATCATTGTTTCCTGTAACGGATTGGCAGTATATCTCGCTTTCACTACATTGTCGAAATATGCTTCGGCGTTGGTTGCGTCAAACGGTGCAGAGCCATTCGTGTTCAATGCAGTTCCCAACTCCTTGATAGCTGTCTCTTATACACATCTCCGAGCCCACGAGACTCCTGAGCATCTC
>ERZ1027264.1034-NODE-1034-length-15039-cov-5.853711_pt1 | contig 15039 bp, 10 predicted proteins | sample MGYA00519258_ERZ1027264 | MGnify/ENA primary metagenome ERZ1027264 (study PRJEB26926, sample SAMN06164692) | human gut metagenome | biome: ENVO:00009003; feature: ENVO:2100002; material: ENVO:00002003 | host: Homo sapiens | place: USA | collected 2012 ...
AGATGCTCAGGAGTCTCGTGGGCTCGGAGATGTGTATAAGAGACAGGTTTTATATAATAGTAACATAAATGATGGAAGTATAATTGGTGCAATGAGTCTGGTTAAATCAGAAGTACCTAATAATTGTATAGCGGCAGGTGTGCCAGCACATATAACACGAAAGGATATAGCTTGGAGCAGGAATAACAGTTCGCTAGACATTGATGAATGTGGAATGGAATATGTAGGAAACACTAAGTTATAAGGGGGATAGTATGCGTGATAGAGTTATTCTGATGGTCGGTCTATACGATACATTAGATATATTTACTTATGAGCTAAAGAAAGAATTTGAAAAAATCGGACTTGAAGTTATGATATTTAATTCACAGGATATGGAAGGTTCAATGATAAAGCTGAGTGAATTCATAAAAGAACCAGTAAAAGCAGTTGTGACTTTTAATAATCTTGGGTTTAATATGGAGCTTATAAAAGGTCAGAATATATGGGAACAGTTACAGATTCCATGTATTAATATTCTTATGGATCATCCGTTTATACATAAGAAGGCATTGGATAATGCGCCAGCTAATGCTGTTGTTATATGTCCTGATAGGAATCATATGAAATTTGTTCAAAGATTTTATCCTCAGATTCCGATAGTTGGATTTCTGCCACATGGAGGTAAAGCAAAGGATATATCAATAAAGCCTATCTGCGAAAGAAGTATTGATATATTGTATGCAGGCGGTATCTCATATAAATTTATTGAACAGAGCAAACCTGACTTTAAGGAATTTACATTTGACGCAAAGAAAATTGCTAATGAGACATATGAGGAGCTTATTAATAATCCCGATAGGACAACAGAAGATGTGATAGAAGAAAGGCTGCTTCATAATGGAATTATTCTGTCAGATAATGAGTTATTAAATGTTATTGAAAAGTTACATTATATTGATATGATGGCAGTATCCTATTATAGGGAGAAGACAGTAAAGACTCTTGTAGATGCGGGTTTTAAGGTTACATTATACGGAACTGGCTGGGAAGTCTGCGATTGGATAGATAATGAAAATCTTGATTATAGAGGAAGAGTGTCAGCAGATGAAATTGTTGATTTGATGTATGATAGTAAAATTGTACTTAATACAATGACGTGGTTTAAGGACGGAACACATGACCGTGTATTTAATGGAATGCTTGCAGGAGCTGTTGCTGTTACAGATTCCTCCATCTATATGAAAGAGAATTTTACAGATAATGAACTTGTTATGTTTGAACTAGAAGATATAGACAAGCTTCCACATATTATTAATGATTTAGTTACAGATAAATATAAAATGCAAAAGATTGCTGATGAGGGACGAAAAAAAGCATTGCAATTTCATAGCTGGGAGAAGAGGGCGGATGAGTTGTACTATGATTTAATATCCCAGTTATAGCACTCGTAAGATTATATAATCACAGTGAGGAAAGGACATAATATGCGCTTCGTACTTTTTTATTCTGGTGTAGAATCCTTTAACTATTTTACAGACAGAATTGTAGAAGAATTAGGAAAAAGAAATCACCAATGCTTTATATTAGACCTTAATAGAAGTAATCAGGAGGGAGAACATTCCTTTAAAGCGTTTACAGACTTTTTGGCGGTAAGAGCAGATGCAGCTATAGGTTTTGATGGCATAGGTCTGAAGGAAGATATGTTTATAGAATTATGGGATTCTATGGACACAGTGGCACTTAATATTCTTATGGATCACCCATTAAGATTTCACCCGACTATGCAGAACCACCCAAGGAATTATGTGCAATTCTGCTGTGATCATAATCACGTTGATTATGTTAGAAAATATTTTAGTGATACTGTATACAAAGTGGAATTTATGCCACACGCAGGCACATATAGGAAAGAATTATGTCTTGATGATTATGATAGCAGGCCATATGATGTATTATTTTCTGGTACATACTATAGACCACAGAGCTACTTAGACCAGATAGATAGTGCATTTAAAGATAATGAACTGCTCAGGGTATTTTATCACAATCTTGCTGAGTATATGATTGACAATAATAGTATAACAACTGAGCAGGCAGTGCTTGATGTTATTGATATGATGGAGCTTTCATTAGCACAGGAGCAGGTTAAGCAGTTGTTTAGATTTTCTGAACCAATAGACTGGCTGGCGAGAATGTATTACAGGGAGAAGATTATTTCAATAATAGCCGAAGCAGGACTTGATATATGGCTGTTAGGAAGAGGCTGGGAAAATCACCCTTCTGCTAATTTAAGCAATGTGCATATTATTAATGACCGTGTTCCATTTGCAGATACGCTTTCAGTTATGGAAAAGGCAAAGATTAATCTTAATGTTATGCCGTGGTTTAAGGCGGGTACTCACGATAGAATATTTAATATCCTGCTGTCAGGTTCTTTACCATTGACGGATTCAAGTAAGTGGCTTAAAGAGCATTTTCAGGATAAGAAAGATATTGTTTATTATAAACTTGATGCGTGTGAAGAAATACCTCAGTTAATAAAGCATTATCTGGATAATTCTGATGAAGCGAAAGCGATAATTCAGAATGGCTTCGATATTGTGGCAGACAATTATGTGTGGGGTAATATTGTGGAACAGCTGATAAGAAATGTGTAGAATTTAAAGCGTTGATGATAAATCAAATATGTATGGTGATTATTACAGCTGCAGGTTATTAAACAAAACCTGCAGCTGTAATGTTATTTAAGTCCAAACGCAATCTCCAGCATCTGAGTAAGCCTGATATCATAAGTATGGTACTTTTTAACTTTTTCAAAGCCATTATGTGCTATTTCCCTGCGTTCTTTATCGTGTGAAAGGTAGTATTCACATTTTCCCATTAAGTCATCAAGACTTGTATATGCTTCCAGATCTTCACCTATATTAAAATGTTCTGGCAGTTCTGCCTGATAGTTAGTTATAAGAAAACCTTCACAGCCAAGTACGTCAAATATGCGAAGAGACAGACCACTTCGTATTGATTTGGCTGTTAAGTTAAGGTTGATTTTGCTTTGGTGGAATATAATAGGCATTTCTGTGTTTGTCTTAGCAAAACCACGATTATGAATTAGTGGCATTGAGTATGTATCACTGCCTGTATACAAGTCTACGTTGAAATGTTCAGATAAAGCTTTCAGGTAACGAAGCCGCTCCTGTTCAGCCACCTTTACACTTATAATGTGCTGTGCAATTACAGCTTTTGTATCAACCTTCATACTGTCAGGAAAGTTGATAAGCTCAGGTCTGACTTTGCAAAATGCTTCTATTAGTTCAGGGGTTACACATTCCTCGATGAAGTTATATCCATATACAAGTAGCTGCGCTTCAATAAGTCCGTCTACATAGCCACGCATTTTTTCAGGAAGAGTAATTTGGTTATATAGACATTTCTCTGAATATAAAGAGCCGATAAATGATATATCTGATGAAAATCTGGCTCTGTCAGCAGCACTTGCCATAGTTGCAGTAGCGTAATTGTCACGGACGTTGGTAGCAAGTGGAATATGAAATATTCCGTCAGGGTTGATGTGGTGGAAATCGTTGTACAACTGTCTGTCGAATAAGAATACCTTATTGCAGGGATTAGCTAATGAAGTTGAGAATAATTCAAGTACAGGGCTGTCCACGATAAGGCACAGATACGGAATACCCCATATATTACATACATCAGATACTGAAGGAAAAAAGTTAATTGAGAATATAAAAGAATAAGTGTCCTGCTTTAAAAGCTCGTTAAGCCCCTTAATGCAGTCTGATGGAAGAAGCTGTTTGTTGTATACTTCTCTTGTATCTTCTGTTATATTGAAACCAAGGTGTTTAAAGGAAGCGATAATGTCGGGTTCGCATATACTTCCATATCTATAAAAAAGTATGTTCATAATTCTCCTTTGCATATATACTATATAAGTAATTGAGAATTATATTTTATCATAAACAAAGACGTGTTGCCAGTAAGAAAGCGTAAAGCAGCTGGCGAAGTTATATACATAAATATAAGAATTCTTATAGGAAAGATAAGAAAGTGAGATGGATAATATGGAAAACAGCAGTTATCACAATGATATAATTAAAGGGTTTGATTTTAATAGAGAGGATTTTAAAAGTCCAGCTAAAAGAAATCTTATGATTGGGGCAGAAGAGGCAGATTATGTGATACTGGCTGATGAAAATGTAACAAGTGAGGAAGAGATAAGACAGATAATCACGGAAAATGATTTCCTGCTGGATTATGGTATGGCTATATTTGGAGAAAATGTGCAAGACGGAGAAATAGATTTTAATAACATAATTGATTATTTTAAAATGAATGTATATGGTGTGGTCATTAAGAAAAGCATACTCGTGTATACAGGCTGTTATAATGAAGAATTAACGGCTGGCATAGATTATGAGCTTGCGGTAAGAGTGGCATATTATGCAGAAAAGTATAATTACAATGGAATATATGGCGTGCTGTGTTCAAGCGAAGAGAACTTATTTTCACAGGAAGCAGGCTCATCAGACATACAGGAAGCAGATAATGCAGCGGGTTCATCAGACGTACAGGAAGCAGATAATGCAGCGGGTTCATCAGACGTACAGGAAGCGTATAATGTGACAGGCATATCAGATGAACAGACAGCTGCCCAATTCCTTACATATGCTTATGTTTTAAAGCTTTATATGAAAGAATTGACACACAAAGGACTGCTTGAAAATGCAATATATGCAATGAAGGCATATGCTGACAGTAAAGGGTGTGCAGATTTATACAACGGACAGTTATTGGAAATACTTAATAATGATGAGCTGTTTGCAAAGATTAAGATTAATACAGCACCATTTTATGTAATTATGGGCGATAATACGTGCCATGGAGTATTAAGAAGATTTGCAGGTGATATAACCAGGTCTCTTATCAAAAAAGGACAGGCTGTAATAACATCTGATGGAAGTTATGGAATGACTGTAAATCTATCTGATATTGAGGATAATTCATTAAAGGGTTTTATAGGTTTTCAGTCTATTGTGTTATTTAAAGACTATTTTAGAAAGATGAAATGTCCTAAGTACATTTTCTGGTTTGATAATCCAATGTATTTTGGAAATCTGTTTGAAGGAATAGATGATAAATATTATCTTTTGTGCCAGGATAGATATTATGCTGAATTTATAGAGGAGCATTTTGGCGCGGTCAATGCTTTGCAGCTTCCGCCGGCAGGAGAAGATGCTGGCTGGGCGGCTAATAAGGACAGACCATTTGATATAGTGTTTATCGGGGCGTGCAATTATGTAGATGAGAGTGTTATTAAAGATGAGTTTCAGAGGGAATATTATGAATATATGAAAACACATCCTAATATAACATTTGAACAGGGACTTAAAGAGCTTCTTGTATACAAAGATTTTAATATTGATGAGCAAAAGTTTCTTTCACTGCTTGATTCTTTGCAGGATGTATGCCGCAATATAGTTAATTACTATAGGACGAAGGTGCTTGAGACACTTTTGGCAGCAGGTATTAAGATTGATGTATTTGGAGATACCTGGGACAGATATTCGGGACTTGGCAAAGATAATCTCATAAAGCATGATGCTGTAAATGTAGATGAGTCCCTTGAAATATGGGGCAGATCTAAGATAGGACTTAATGTGATGACCTGGCATAAGGCAGGAATGACGGAAAGAATAGCTAATATATGCCTGTCTGGTGCGGTATGCTTAAGTGAGAGAACAGAATATCTGGATAGAGAATTTAACAATTATGAGGATATTGTTACGTTTAATCTTGAACATCTTGAAAAGCTGCCAGATGTAGTAAGAGAATTACTTGCAAATGACAGCTTAAGAGAGAGTATAGCACAGAACGCATATATAAAAGCCTCTAAAGAACATATTTGGGATAATAGGGCAGAGAGTATCTTAAGAGGCTTATAAATTACAATTATGATATTAAATCAACCCAGCAATTTTGAATATATCATTTAACCTGACCTTATAATTGTGGAATTCTTTAACTTTATTGTAACCATTTAGCGCGATAGCCTTACGTTCATCTTCGTGCTTTATGTAGTAATCACATTTTCTGATAAGGTCATCAATTGATTCGTAATATACAAAGTCCTTATCAGGTGTGAAGTATTCAAGGAAATCTGCCTGATAATTAGTGAGTAGAAATCCACCGGCACCCATAATATCCATACAGCGGAGCGGAATACCTGATTTAATGCTTCTCAGAGTGATATTCAGGTTGATTTTGCTGCATTTGAATACATAAGGCATATTGTCGTAGAAATCAATAGGTCCTTTGTTAATCACATCAGGAAGCTCTGGAGTTGGGTTGTGTGTATAAAGTTTGGTTGTAAAATGGTCAGATACAGCCTTTAATATCTCAAAGCGTTCATTCTGTGTGACCTTTCTTGCAAGAAAATAATTCGCATATACATAAGAAGGAGTTTCAATGCCATCTTTATTAGGTGTGTAAGGTGTTATTTCCTGTATGGCTTTAATTATGTCAGGAGAAAGTACATCTTCAAGGAAATTAGCACCATATATATGCTGTTGTGCATTTATTACAGCATCGAGGTAGCCCTTAACATATGGAGATATATTCTCTAGTCTTTCATAGAAATTGCCTTTTTCGTTGTACATAGAGCCGACAAATGATACATCACTGTCAAATACCTGATGAACCCTGGTGTTCATTGGCATACGGTCAAGACGTGCAGTGTTGACAGCAAGAGGCATATAATATACTGTATTTATTCCCCCATTCTTAAGCTGTAGATATTGTTCACTGTCGAATAAGAATATGTAATTGCAGGGGTTGGTTATAGTGTATGAATACAGTGTAAGAAGCGGGCTGTCGTATATCCATGATATGTATGGAATGTTGTGGCGGTTGCAGTTAGTAGATACGGCGGCACTGTAATTAAAGCTGAATACGGCATCGTAGTGCTGTCCTGTAATCTGTTCTTCAAAAAGCTTATCAAACTCTTCGCTTGCTCTTTCCAGAAAAAGTGGTGTTGATACAACTGTTAATTCATGCCCCATCTCAGTAAGGGCTTCTTTAATATCTTCAACACCAAAGTGGTGGTTCTCAAATTCAAGAATTCTCATAGTATTCCTCGTATTATTTTTATTTTATCTCTGATATTATATCATAAATTTTGTGCAGTTTTTCAGCGAATATAAAGTTTCGTAAGGAACTTTTAAGATGAGCACATTAGTGCTCATTATATCATATGCCCTGCGTTGCTTTTCCACGCATCCGAAGTTTCGAAGAAACTTCTAAGTGACTACGAAGTAGTTATATTATATCATAACATAAATTATAATAAATGTTATTTCCACATCGATAAATCCGTAAATATATCCAACACAAAAACCCTCGAAGCATTTGCTCCGGGGGTTTTATTTTTCCTATGTAAGTTATTTGACTATATAAATCATTCATTATATAAACTAATTTGCCATATAAATTAATCTGTCATATAACCTACATAATATATTAACTCTAAAATGTGTAATTAATTCTTAAAACTATGTATAGGCGCAGGTATTCTTCCTGGTCTGTTTACAAATGCTGAGCAGTCAAATGTATTAACCGGCATAATAGGAGCATAGCCTAAAAGTCCGCCGAATTCTACAGTTTCGCCAACACCTTTTCCAACAACAGGTATTACTCTTACGGCTGTTGTCTTCTGGTTTACCATACCGATAGCTGCTTCATCTGCAATGATACCAGATATTGTAGATGCCTTTGTATCTCCTGGTATAGCAATCATATCAAGACCTACAGAACATACACATGTCATAGCTTCAAGCTTTTCAATAGTAAGTGAACCCGCATTAACTGCATCAATCATTCCCTGATCTTCACTTACCGGAATAAATGCACCACTAAGTCCGCCTACATATGATGAAGCCATTACGCCGCCTTTCTTAACCTGATCGTTAAGAAGTGCAAGTGCTGCTGTTGTTCCCGGAGCACCGGCTCTCTCAAGTCCGATTTCTTCAAGAATTTCTGCAACAGAATCACCAATTGCCGGTGTTGGGGCAAGTGAAAGATCAATTATGCCAAATGGTATGCCAAGTCGTCTAGAAGCTTCCTGAGCAACAAGCTGTCCTACTCTTGTTATCTTAAATGCTGTCTTCTTGATAGTTTCGCAGAGTACTTCAAAGCTTTCTCCTCTTACACTTTCAAGCGCATACTTAACAACACCCGGACCACTGACACCTACATTGATAATAGCATCATCTTCTGTAACTCCGTGAAAAGCTCCTGCCATAAATGGATTATCATCTGGAGCATTACATAATACAACAAGCTTTGCACAGCCAAGAGAGTCTGCATCTTTCGTTAATGCGGCAGTCTCTTTAACTATTTCGCCCATAAGTCTTACAGCATCCATATTAATACCCGTCTTTGTAGAGCCAACATTTACTGAGCTGCATATAAGTTCTGTAGATGCAAGTGCTTTAGGAATTGAACGGATAAGCAGTTCGTCGCTCTTTGTCATACCCTTTGATACAACAGCAGAATAACCACCTATGAAATTAACTCCGACTTCATGGGCAGCCTTATCAAGTGTCTTTGCAATAGTTACATAATCGTCAGGTGTTTTACAGCATGAGGCACCAACTAATGAAATAGGTGTTATAGAAATTCTTTTATTAACTATTGGAATACCTATTTCCCTTGAAATATCCTCTCCTGTCTTTACAAGGTCTTTAGCAAGAGTTGTGATTTTTTTATATATTTTTTCATTTACTTCATCAAGATTCTCGCTTGCACAGTCAAGAAGATTGATACCAAGTGTAATTGTTCTTACATCAAGATTTTCCTTCTCAACCATTTTGTTGGTTTCAGTAACTTCATATATGTTAATCATTTTTCTCCTCATTTCCGCATCGCCAATGGCGTATACTTAATAATAGTTAATTAAATTCTGTGCATCATATCAAAGATTTCTTCTCTCTGACATTTAATTACAACACCAATTTCCTTGCCAAGATTCTCAAGTGCTGTTACAACTTCATCAAAGCCTGTATTGGAATTTGATAAATCAACTATCATCATCATATTAAAATAACCTGATACGATAGTCTGTGAAATATCAAGAATATTAATTTCTGTCTTAGCAAGATATGTACACACCTTTGCTATGATACCAACAGTATCCTTTCCTACAACTGTAATTACACATTTTTTCATAATAGTCCTCCATTCTTTGCATTTGTGCATATGTATTTATGTAAATATGCTCTCGCATATTTATACCACTGTAGTGCTATATTTCAAGAAGTGTTGATGGCTCACTTCTCTTTGCTACCTCTATATGAAAATCTTTAGACTTGTATTCATTATCACTTAAGTCTATCTCTAACTTAACTGTTTCATATGCAAGCTTATCATAATTATTCTCTTTGCTTAAATGTCCAAGGTATATCCCTTTAATGTTATCATTAAGAAGAGAATTGATAAGCCTTGCTGATGAATCATTCGACAAATGTCCTTTATTGCCAAGTATGCGCTGTTTAAGATAATAAGGATAACTTCCTATCTGAAGCATATTAATATCGTGGTTGGCTTCAACAAGCATCATATCTGAATTCTCAAGATTATCAATAATATAGTCATCATAATATCCAAGATCTGTTATGACCGATGCCTTGTTATTATCACAATATACACTGTAGGCAACTGGTTCATTGGCATCGTGCGATACCCTGAAACTATGTATTGTCATATCTTTAAGATGAATATCTGTATCAGCTTCAATTATATGGTAATAATCTGAGTCTATATTTCCAAGACTCGTAGCTGCCTTAATTCCATTAATTGTTCCGTCTGTTGAATATATTGGTATTCCATCTTTTCTTGACATTACGCCAAGTCCTTTTATATGGTCAATATGTTCGTGTGTAACAAATACTGCATCTATATCCTTTAATGATACATCTATGCTGTTAAGCCCTTCTTCTATCTTCTTACGGCTTATTCCAGCATCTATTAATATATGTGTATCATCTGAACCAATATATATACAGTTGCCACTACTGCCGCTTGCAATCGGCATCATTCTCATAAGTCAATCCTCATTTCTATTATTATGAATTATAAATTCTTCACATTACTTAAAGCTTGTTATTCCCAGAATATCTTTATATCATCACCATCATTTAGCGGTGCTGTATATTCACTTCTGATACCATTATGTAATATTACAATATTTCCTTTGGGTTTGGAAAGGTCAAAGTCATAAAACTGGAATAAATCAACAAGCACATAATCACTCTTTCCCTTTAATACAACAGGTGTCCCATTAACGATTATTGACACATCCCTGATTGGCCTTTGAATATCAGATGCTGTATTAAATGAAGCTTCATCGGCTGATTCTTGTGTATCACCGGCATTATTATTACCTTTAGTCGCATCAGACATATAAGACGAATTATTATCATCACTATTATTCTGGCCTGCAGGTCCATTTCCAGCTTCATTATTCTGCTCAGTATTGTTATCTGAATAATAACCTCCGTCAGCATCTTCATTTTCTGTATCATCTTCTAAATCAGCATAGCTAGTCTGCTTAGGCACATTGCTGAATGAAACCATAAAATTCTCATAAACCTTAGTATGTTTATTGGCTGGCATATTATTAACTAATACATCATAATCTTTATAGTCCAGGTCAAGGAATGTAAATAACTGTTCTACTGTATAGAAGTTCTCTATTCTTATTGAGTCTTCATTTCTGATATCATAGAATTCTGACTTTAATTCACCATTAACATATGCAAATCTTGGGCAGACGATATTCTTTCCATTGACAACAAATGTTATATCTGAACCAAATTCTTCTATCTGTCCTAAAGTAATTGAAGCCGGCTCACCAATCGTTGACTCCTCAACAAATATGACATCATTCTGCTCAATTGCTGTATTAAGGCTGGCAGGCTTATTATTAAGTGTAATAACTGCACCTTCCCCGGCAAGACCTCTTACAAGCCTTACTTTGCCATTAACCATAAATTCAATCTGAGCACCCCGTCTTGGGAAAAGCTTCTCATTAGGATAACCTATCTGCATAATCGCATCAAATACTGTGAGCTTATTATTATCATATAACTTAATACGCTCATTATTGACATTAACAAATATAAACTTATTCTTCTGTGTATAATAATTCGTACATATACCTACTGGGGTTACATATAAAGAATCTTTCTCAAAGCCTTCAACATTAAAATCCACTGTTGTAAGGACTTCCTTTCCTCTTATTGCAACTCTTTCAGGTGCTATGCCAAGATTCTTAGCAAGTACCTTGGTGTAACTTGGCATTTTACCGCCACCACCTACAACGAATACAGCATTTACCGGCTTACCGCCATTAAGCTCGATAATCTTATCTGATGTCGACTTTGCCATATTATCAATTGATTCTTCTGCTATTGCCTGTATCTCGCTTGAAGCAACCCTCTGTTCAAGTCCCATAATATCATTGAACACAACCTCTTTATTGTCCGGATTGCTTGCGGATATCTTAATAGTCTCCGCTGTGTTGAAGTCAACAAGATAATTCTTTGCAATCTTTTCTGTTATCTCATCACCTGCTAATGGAATCATACCATAAGCCACAATGCTTCCATCTTTAGTAATACATATATCCGATGTACCCGCTCCGACATCGACAAGACATATGTTAAGAAGTCTGTACTGTTCTGGAATCGCAATATTCATTGAAGCTATTGGCTCTAATGTAAGTGAAGCAACATTAAGTCCAGCATACTCTACTGCCTCGTAAAGTCCATCTACAACTTCTTCCGGAAGAAATGTAGCAATAAGCTCAACAAATATTTTTCTAGCCTTATGCCCCTCAAGGTTACCTATATCATAACCATTAAGCTGATATCTTATAGGTGTATTGCCTACACAGTAAAATCTGTCTTTCTGTGTGACATCATTGATTGAATGATGTGCATTCTCTACCGCAAGAAGATTAAGCGAATATATATCCTCCGCTGTAACTCTTGTCTCGTCTTCAAATTCATACTCGGCAGTCGCATTAACTGTTCTTAAAACCCTGCCCGCAGCAGCTATACATACATCTTTAAGTTCCATATTAAGCTGCCTTTCAAGTGCAAGCTTAACCTGACGTATTGTATCGCCTACTTTATATATATCGTGTATCTGCCCATCAAGCATAGCACGCGTTGTATGGAGCTGCTGTGCCATTGCTGCTATTTTAAATCTGCCATATTCAAGATAACCTACAACGCCAACAACGCTCCTTGTTCCTATATCAAGACCAAACACATAACTATTGTTGGAATTCCTTTCTTTATCCATATCATATCCTCATTTCTGCCCACATTTTAACACAAGAGCCACTTTAGCTCAATAAAATGTTTTGTATCTGTCTGAAAGTATATTCTAAATCCTTATTATTATCAATACAATAGCTGCATTTATCTTTAATATTCTCTAATGCCTGCTGGCTCTTTAATATATTATCAATCTTCTCATCACTATAGCCACGGCTTTCTTTTAAGCGCCGTCTTCTTATATCCTCTGATGTGTCTATATACCACACCTCATCGCAGAATACATCATAATGTTCTGTAAGCAGCAGTGCTGACTCAACAAATGTATAATCTAATATTCCAGCTATTTTATTATTCGTTATGCGTGTGATAACCTCCTGCTTTACTGCCGGGTGGACTATACTATTTACTGCCATACGTTTATTAGCATTAGAAAATATTATATCTGCCAGCTTCTTTTTATCAATCTCTCCAGATTCATCGACAATATCTTCGCCAATCAATGCTATCATCATTTCATATGTCTTAGAACCTTTTGTATACAATCCTTTAGCTACATCATCCGTCATAATAATATCACAGTTGTAATTATCAGCTAAATATTCAAGAACTGCTGATTTACCAGCACCAACTCCACCTGTTATTCCAATTGTCTTCATAAGTAGTCCTCATTTATAGTTATAATATACTTTTCTATATCTATAGTATTAATGTGCCTCAAGCCAGTTTTTACCCTGCTTTATATCTATTTCAAGTGGCACTTTAAGACTTACTGCCTCTTTCATACCCTCTGTTAATATCTGTCGTACTTCATCAATTTCATCTATAGCTGTTTCAACTAAAAGTTCATCGTGAACCTGTAATATAAGGTGTGATTTAAGACCTTTTTCCTTTAAAGCCCTGCTGACCCTAATCATAGCAAGCTTAATAATATCAGCCGCTGTTCCCTGTATTGGTGCATTCATAGCAACTCGTTCCCCAAATGAACGCTGCATAAAGTTACCAGATGAAAGTTCAGGTATCTCTCTTCTTCTGTTAAACATTGTAAGAGAATATCCTTTTTCTTTGGCAGAGCTTACAAGTCCGTCAATAAATTCTTTAATTGATGGATATGTCGCAAAATATTTGTCAATATAAGCCTTAGCTTCTTTTGGTGTAATACTTAAATCCTGACTAAGACCAAACGAACTCATTCCGTATATTATTCCAAAATTAACTGCCTTGGCATTGCTTCTCTGTAATGGTGTAACCTCATCTATAGGAGTATTAAATACTTCTGCCGCTGTTGCCCTGTGAATATCTTCTGATGAATTATATGCAGCTATTAGCTTCTCATCACCTGACATATGGGCAAGTATTCTTAACTCAATCTGTGAATAATCAGCATCAATAAACACATAGCCGTCTTTTGGAATGAATACCTTTCGTATCTTCTTTCCCATCTCCATTCGTATTGGTATATTCTGAAGATTAGGATCTGTACTGCTTATTCTTCCCGTCGCAGTAATTGTCTGGTTAAATGTTCCGTGAATCCGTCCATCTTCTTTAATATATGCTGTAAGTCCGACAGCATATGTTGAATTAAGCTTTGCTAACTGTCTATATTCAAGTATCTTCTTAACAATTGGATAATCTGGTGCAAGCTTATCTAAAATATCTGCGGCTGTAGAGTAACCACTTTTTGTCTTCTTTCCGTTAGGCATACCCATTTTCTCAAACAGAATAACACCAAGCTGTTTAGGCGAATTAATATTAAATTCTTCGCCTGCAAGCTCATATATCTCTTTCTCAAGGACATTTATCTTCTCTGTAAGTACCTTTGAGTAATCATCAAGCTCATTCTTGTCAACCCTTATACCGAATCTTTGCATATCGTAAAGCACGAATACAAGAGGCATTTCTATATCATTGTATAATGAATACATATCCTCTGATATAAGGATATCTATAACAGGCTGTGCACATCTATAATTTACATATGCCTTAAAGCAGGCAAGTTTAAACAAGTTCGCATCATCAATATCAAAGCTTTCCTTTATGCTTCTCTTTCCAAGAAGCTCTGTCTGTGACATAATAAGCATTGAAAGGTATTCTCTTGCCAGTGCTTCATAATCATATCTTTCATTGTTAGGATGAATAAGATATGCAGCAATTGCTATATCCATAAATGCCTGTTCTGATACTTCAAGGCTGTCATCGTTATTCTCATCTGTATAGTTATCAAAAATGTAAAGATAGTCTTTAAGATTATCTATTACAATATTCCTGTTATCTGAACACTTTATTAATATCATAAGCTTATCTTTTAAATAATCAGATGTAATAAAGCCTCCAGCTGGAATATAATATATATCCTCATCAGAATATGATATCGAAACTCCAAGAAGCTCGTCTTCTGCAATTATTCCAAGTCCGATTTTTTTATTTTCTTTAATATGTGAAGCTGCTGTTTCAAACACTTCCTCGGCTTTGGCAAAATCCTCCACCTTATAAAAATGTTTACAACATTCAGGCTCTGACTGTGTACCATTGTCACATCTTTTAAGCATATTCTTGAAATCGTAACGCTTAAAAAGCTTATATGACTCCTGATTAAACATATCATTAATATCCGCATTATTAATGTCATAATCGACATCAACATCTATCTTAATCCTGTCTCTTATACACATCTCCGAGCCCACGAGACTCCTGAGCATCTCGT
>ERZ1027264.1045-NODE-1045-length-14903-cov-5.890221_pt1 | contig 14903 bp, 10 predicted proteins | sample MGYA00519258_ERZ1027264 | MGnify/ENA primary metagenome ERZ1027264 (study PRJEB26926, sample SAMN06164692) | human gut metagenome | biome: ENVO:00009003; feature: ENVO:2100002; material: ENVO:00002003 | host: Homo sapiens | place: USA | collected 2012 ...
ACGAGATGCTCAGGAGTCTCGTGGGCTCGGAGATGTGTATAAGAGACAGTAAAAAATGAGAGTTGGGAACGTGAAAGAAATTGTATTTTCCAAAGATCCAAAACAGATGAACTGGCTGCGGGAGGAGTTCCCATACGCCGAGGTAAAATGCCCGCCGGAGTTTTCGGCTGAGGTGCAGAATGAGAAAGACGGAGATGTGCTGACAACGAAGATTGTGGTTTCTTACAACGGTGCGCATCCGTATTTTACAAATGCCGGAAGTATTGGGGTTTCATTTCCGTTGCAGGACCGCTACACGGACAGTGTGACCTGCCGTGATTACCGGTGCCATGCACATATTTTCTGCGGGGAAAATACCAGTTATATCATGGCACTCCGCATGGGCGGTGCGGCTCCGCATCTTGGAATGGTACTCACAAAAGGCAGTCTTTCTGCTTACAGTATTGAGCGCGATCTGAAACTGCAGAGCAATGACAGAGGCTGCTTCTGGTTGCACCCGTCCGCACAGGAATTTGCGCCGGGAGATACAATGAAGCTGGAGTGGAAGGTATTTCCGCATCGGGGACGCGAAGATTTCCGGGAGAAATTAAGAGCATTTCCCCGGGTGATTCTGGTGGATGCTGAGCAGTATGTGATTTATCCGGGAGAGACGAGTAAGGTAACCATTGAGCCGACATTTCCAGCGGAAAAAGTGACGATAAACGGAGCATCGCTGGAAAAGACGGAAAATAGTGTTTATGAATATCTGTTTGAAAATGAAAAAACAGGGGAGTATGTACTTTCGATCTGTGCCGACGAGGTGAAAACCACCTGCCGTCTTCTCGTGCAGGAGCGGCCGGAAACACTGGCTGCAAAACGGTGTGCGTTTATTGTTGATCACCAGCAGTATCATGGAAAGATCAAAGAACTGCAGGGTGCCTATCTGCCGTATGATAACGAAGAAAAAATTCTCGTCTGCACGTCGGAGAATGATTTCAATGCCGGAAGAGAGCGTACGGGAATGGGCGTGCTGATTGCACGGGCACTGCAGCAGAATCTTTTAAAAGACCGGGAAAAAGCGGAGCAGAGTCTTCGTGAGTATCATGCATTCTATCTTCGCGAGCTGGTAAATGCATCAACTGGACTTGTATGCAACTGCTCAGGAAAAGACAACAGCTATTTTCGGCTTTACAACTACCCATGGGCAGTGACATTCTTTCTTGAATGCTGGAAGCTGTGGGGAGAAAAAGAAGATCTGAAGACAGCAGTTCATATCACAGAGAAATTTTATGAACAGGATGGATTCCGTTTTTATCCGATTGAAATGCCGATTGTGATGCTCTGTCATGAGTTGGAAAAAGCAGGAGAACAGGAGGATCTGAAAACAGTAAGAGATCTGTTTCGATGTCATGCTGATCAACTGATTGAGATTGGAACGGCTTATCCGGCTTCGGAAGTAAATTACGAGCAATCGATCGTACAGCCGGCGGCCGAAGTCATTCTTCAGGTTTACGAAGTGACAGGGGAAGAAAAATACCTGCGCGGAGCCGAGCAGCAGATCGCCGTCCTCGAACTCTTCGACGGCCAGCAGCCGGACTATCATCTGCATGAAACTGCAATCCGCCATTGGGACGGCTACTGGTTCGGAAAACGCAGAGTCTTCGGAGATACTTTCCCGCACTACTGGAGTGCAGAAAACGGTCGAACCTTCAAGCGCTACGCTCGCCTGACCGGAAACGAAGAATATAATATTCGCGGTGAGCATTCCCTGCGCGGCGTGCTGTCCATGTTCTTTGAGGATGGAACAGCGACCTGTGCGTACCTGTATCCGTATTCCGTCAACGGCCAGAAAACCGATTTTGCCGATCCGTATGCCAATGACCAGGATTGGGGATTGTGCATGAACCTGGAATAAAGAATGACCAGAACCTTCAAACTGAAATCATACAGAGTGATTCAGTTTGGAGGTTTTTTGGATTTGCAGAAGATGGATTCCGGCATGGTGTAAGAATAATGATATGATTTTCCTCAATGATGATGTAATAAAACCAGAACCAGACAAAGGATTTGTGAAAATCAAAAGGGTATGGAAACAATCCATACTCTATTTTTTCTTGTCAAAGCGGATATTCGCAATCCGCTTCGCTACTTGCTCATAATCGAATAGCTGCTTCGCAGCTTATCAGGAGTGGCTTGTACCACTCCTGATACAAGCAAGTCCCAACCCACTGCTTATTGCTTCACGCAATAGAAGCAGTGGGTTGGGACTTGCTTGATTCGGTTAAAAAGAGAAATAAAAAACGTTGACGAAAAGAAAGAGATTTGATAAACTGGAAAAATAAAAGGGAGTAGCTAGCCAACCGTGTTCACTTCTTCGTCAGTACAGCTATTGATATTCAATAACTCGGAAAGTGATTAAATAGCGAGACTTTTACTGTAGATGCAGTAGGAGTCTCTTTTTTTATGCCTATAACACCTGCTGCAAAGAATGCAAAAGAAAGAGAGGAAGATACGTATGATGTTACAGGCAGGGATTTTGATAGTGGGTTTCCTTTTTCTGGTAAAAGGAGCAGACTGGTTTGTGGAAGGGTCTGCAAGCATAGCAAGAAAGTTTGGAATTCCCCAGCTGATTATCGGACTTACCATTGTTGCAATGGGAACGAGTATGCCGGAGGCTGCTGTAAGTATTACCGCAGCGATGCAGCAGAACGCAGGAATTACGATAGGAAATGTGGTTGGAAGCAATATTTTGAATATTTTTATTATTCTCGGACTTACGGCATTAATAACAAGTGTGGCAATACAAAGGTCTACCTTGTTTTATGAAATACCATTTATGATGTTTGTTACGGTAGTTTTAATGATATGCGGAATGACAGGAGGAAAAGTAACGTTTGCCGAGGGCATAGTCTTATGGGCACTGTTTCTTGTATATCTTGGCTATTTGTTTGTAATGTCGAAAAAGGGGGAAAATCCGGAAGAGGAGGAAGCGAAAAATTATCCTGTCTGGAAATGTCTTCTTTTGATGGTGGCAGGCGGCGTCCTGGTTGTAAAAGGAAGTGATTTTGCCGTCAGCGGGGCAACCGAGATTGCCCGATACTTTGGAATGAGTGAGCGTTTTATCGGACTGACGATTGTTGCTCTCGGAACATCTCTTCCAGAGCTGGTAACATCTGTGACAGCGGCAAAAAGAGGAAATGCAGGGATTGCAATCGGAAATATTGTCGGAAGCAATATTTTTAACATTTTATTTGTAATTGGAACAGCCGCACTGATCTGTCCTGTGCCATTTGAAACTAAATTTATTGTAGACACAGGAATCGCAATTCTGGCAGGTCTGGTTTTATGGATTGGGACGTACAAGAATAGGGAATTACGGAAAACGTGTGGTGTCGTTATGCTTTTATGCTATGCAGGATATTTTGCATATTTATGTGTGGTATAAGATGAACCATTTTTGATGAAACCAGTATTTAGGCACCGACCATTTGGCCGGTGCTTTTGAAGTGTATTCAGAGCATTACTTTTGACAGGGATTTTGAGAAACAATAACTTTTGTCGGTCGATACAGTTTTTCACCGAAGAAGTAGCCTTTCTCAAGGATTCTCGCGCATTACGCCGACCAGTGCATGCGGGACATATGGCTCTTCGAGATAAGCAATCTCATCCGATGTCAGCTGTACACCGATGGCTTTGACGCCCTCTTCAATATGCGATACCTTTGTCGCCCCGACAACCGGAGCAGTAACTTTTGTGAGCAGCCATCCGAGCGAAATCTGGATTCTCGTCAGCCCCTTCTTCTTTGCAAGTTCACCGACGCGGTCGATAATGATGGCGTCTTTTTCTTTCATCGCATCATACTTTCCTTTTGCGTACGTATCTTCCTGCAGCCGTTTGGAAAGCTCCGACGGTTTTTTTGCCAGGCGGCCGGAAGCCAGCGGGCTGTACGGTGTCAGTGCAATATTCTGATCCTTGCAGAACGGAACCATCTCGCGTTCCTCCTCGCGGAATAGCAGATTGTAATGTCCCTGAATCGAAACAAATTTGGCCCAGCCGTTCTTATCCGCAATATAATTTGCTTTTGCGAGCTGCCATGCAAAGCAGTTGGAAATACCGATCGCACGTACTTTTCCGGAAGTAACCGCGGTATTCAGCGTTTCCATCACTTCCTCAATCGGCGTGTGGTAATCCCACATGTGGCAGATGTAAAGATCAATATAATCCATGCCAAGATTCGTAAGACTCCGGTCCAGCAGCCCCAAAATATGCTCTTTTCCGCTGACTCCGTTCGCGATCTCCTCCGCGCTGCGCGGGAAAAATTTCGTTGCAACGACAACCTCATCGCGCTTCGCAAAATCCCTCAGTGCGCGTCCGAGATACTGCTCACTCGTTCCGCCCTGATAACCGGCCGCTGTATCAAAAAAATTCACCCCGAGCTCCAGTCCGCGTTTTAAAATTTCCCGGGAATGTTCCTCGTCAACCGTCCACGAATGCATTCCGCTCTTCGCATTGCCAAACCCCATACATCCCATGCAGATCCTCGACACATTCAAATCCGAATTTCCAAGCTTTGTGTACTCCATAAAAATACCTCCCTGTATGTGCATTGTTTTTACCCTAAGATACCTTTATTGTAAATCCAACACGAAAATTTGTCCAATACCTGAGACAAAAATCCGGGTATGCAAGCTACGTCGATCTGCCGCTGGAACTCATTGCGGATACCGACGATGAGAAGCTGGTGGATAGTTTGCGAAATACATCATCAAATAGAAAATAAGCATGGAAAAGGGACGGGAGCTTCGGCTTCCGTTCTTTTTTTGTCCGGGGATGAAAAGAGTCCAAAAAGTGCAACAAAAAAGTCAAATCAGAACATTTCCTTTCCGCGCAGGATATGCTAAACTTTTTTTATAATGAGAAAAAAGGATGTACGAACAGGGGTTTTTACGTACGGTCTGGAAAGAGGAAACTTCATGAAAAAACAGTATTTCTGCAATCCATTAAACATGGACTACCGTTACCAGTTTATCGAGGATATGAGAAGCGGCGAGGACAAGATTTCCCGCGAGGCTGCCGATCCGTCGATGATTTTATTTCAGGGAAAATATTATATTTTTGCATCCATGACGTTGAGCGTCTGGGTTTCGGAGGATATGGTTCACTGGGAGAGCCACCGTCTGCCGGACAGCCTGCCGCTGTATGACTATGCGCCGGATGTGCGCGTGGTCGGCGATTACGTCTATTTCAGCGCATCCCGCCGCGGCACGATCTGTGATTTTTACCGCACAAAAGATATCCTGAACGGCCCGTTCGAGCGCATCCCGGGAACTTTCGATTTCTGGGATCCGAACCTGTTTCTCGATGATGATGGAAAACTCTATTTTTACTGGGGCTGCAACAACGTGACGCCGATCTGGGGCGTCGAGCTCGACAAAGAGACAATGGTGCCGAAGACCGAGCGGATCGAGCTGATTTACGGAAATCCGGAAAGAATCGGATATGAGCGTGTGGGAGAAAACCATTCCAAAATGCCGCTCAGCGAAGAGGAAGCTGTAGAAAAATTTAAAGAATTTCTGAAAGCACAGGGAAAACCGGTCGATGAACTGACGGAGGAGCAGGTCGGGTTTGCCAAAATTATGTTCAGCCAGAGACCGTTCATCGAGGGCGCATGGATGACGAAGCATGACGGAACCTATTACCTCCAGTATGCCGGCCCGGGAACGGAATACAACGTTTACGGTGACGGTGTTTACGAGAGTGATTCCCCGCTTGGCCCATTCCGTCTGGCAAAGAACAATCCATATTCCTATAAACCGGGCGGATTCCTGCGCGGTGCAGGCCACGGTTCGACGATGGAAGACCGCTATGGAAACTGGTGGCATACCGCGACAATGCAGATCAGCAAAAACCACGATATGGAGCGTCGCGTCGGCATCTGGCGGGCAGGCTTCGACAAAGATGGTGTCCTGTTCTGCAATCAGCAGTTCGGCGACTGGCCGATGGCGGTGGAGCAGGCAAAAGAAGACCCATGGGCAAAACCGGAGTGGTATCTCTTAAGCTATCAGAAAGCAATGACGGCATCGTCCTCGGAAGAAGGCAGAGAACCGTCGTTTGCGACAGATGAAAATATCCAGACCTGGTGGCGCGCAGCCGGAAATCAGCCGGGTGAGTGGATTTCGATGGATCTTGGTGAGGTAAAAGATGTCCGCGCCGTACAGATCAATTTTGCAGATGACAAAATCGATGCACCTCTGCCGGGCGAGCGTCAGGGGGAACGATATATCGACCCGAGCCAGCATAAGACCAGATGGCTGCTTGAGGCATCCGCCGATGGAACAAACTATTTTGTTCTGGCAGATAAATCAGACGCAGAAACCAATTTGCCGCACGATTTCATCGTAAAAGAAGAGGGTGTACAGATCCGTTATCTGAAACTCACTGTTTTTGAAGTGCCGTACAACCAGAATCCATGCATCTCCGGTCTTCGTGTTTTCGGCCTCGGCAACGGCGAAAAACCATCCGCACCGCAGTACCAGGCAGAGCGGACCGGAACTATGGATATGCGCATCACCATCGAGCCACAGACAGACGCTGTCGGATACAACGTCCTCTGGGGTTTTGCACCGGACAAGCTGTATCACAGCTGCATGACCTTTATGCCGGAGCAAAATATTGGAGCGCTGGTAGAAGGCGAAACGGTGTATGTGAGAGTTGATGCGTTTAATGAGAATGGAATTACGGAAGGAACCGTAAGGCCGCTTGCATGATACAATTATATTGAAAAAGCAGAAAAACAGCTCAGGTGCTCTTTGGAGAAATGAACATTAGAAATAAACGGATTGAACATAAGGAGTATTTATGGAAATACATGAATTACAGCAATTGCTGTCAGAAATGTCATTACAGGAAAAAATAGGACAGATGGTGCAGCTCACCGGTGTATACTTCGATAAAGAGGCAGTACTCACCGGTGTTGTTGGCGAACAGTTACCACCGGAATGGATCATTCAATATGCCGGTTCAGTGCTTGGAGTGATCGGTAAAGATAAAATTTATGATATTCAGAGCAGATATATGGAACAGCATCCCCATCATATTCCGCTTCTTTTTATGGCAGATGTTATCCATGGATGTCGGACGATTTTTCCGATTCCGTTGGGGCAGGCGTGTTCATTTCATCCGGAACTGGTGTCTGAGGCGGCTTCTATAGCTGCCTCAGAGGCATCTTCAGAAGGGCTCAGAGCAACATTTTCTCCTATGATTGATGTTTCAAGAGATCCCAGATGGGGAAGGATGATGGAATCCTTTGGAGAAGATCCATATGTAAATGGGATCATGGGAAAAGCAATGGTAGATGGCTATCAGCAGAAAGATGATGCCGGAATAGCGGCATGCCTGAAGCATTTTGCGGGTTATGGGGCAGTGAATGCAGGAAGGGAATATAATGATGTTGAAATATCCAAGCGGACATTTCTGGAACAGTATGTAAAACCTTTCCGTATGGCATTAAAAGCAAAGCCTGCTATGGTCATGACAGCTTTTAATGCTATTGACCGTAAACCGATAAGCGGAAATAAGGAACTTCTTAAAGGGCTTCTGCGGGATAAGGAAGGATTTGAGGGAACTGTAATTTCAGATTGGGGCTCCATAGGTCAGCTGGAAGAACAGGGAGTGGCAGCTGATATGGAAGAAGCAGCAATCCAGGCTTCAGAAGCCGGTGTAGACATTGATATGATGAGTCCTGCTTATATGCTGTGTCTGGAAAAACTGGTAGAAAGCGGAAAAATCCCGAAAGCGTTTGTTGATGAAAGTGCATTCCGGGTCCTGATGATGAAAAATCAGCTGGGGCTTTTTGAAAATCCGTTTGCCGGTCTTGGAAAGAGTGGAAAACTGACTTTGCATAACCGGGAAAAGGCATATCAGCTGGCGGGCGAAAGCTGTGTCCTTTTGAAAAATGAAAAGCTGCTGCCATTAAGCAGGAAGAAGAAAGTTATCTGGGCAGGTCCTTATACAGCGTCAAGAGAACTATTAAGCCGCTGGTCAATTTTTGGAGAACATGAGGCAGTTGAAACAATAGAAGATGTTTTGCAAAAAAAGCAGATAGAAGCAGAATGTATTACAGGATGCAATATTCTTTCTGATGAAGAGTGTAAGGTATGGCAGGTGGAACAGGAATTGTCTGACAAGCCAAGGGATGAGCAGTGGCTGGAAACGATAACCCAGGAAGATACGGTTGTATGTGTACTGGGTGAACATGAATCCCAGTCAGGAGAGGCTGCCAGCAGGGCGTTCCTGACTTTGCCGGAAGAGCAGCAGATGTTATTTGAAAAAATAGCAGAACGTACAAGTAATATTGTGACTGTGGTAATTACAGGAAGACCATTGGACCTGCGGAGGATATCGGAAAGATCCAAGGCTGTCATTATGGCATGGAGACCCGGCACTATGGGAGCTGAAGCAATCATAGATATTGTGTATGGCAGATTAAACCCTTCCGGCAAATTATCTGTGAGTATCCCATGGTGTGTGGGGCAGGTGCCCATAAGCTACTGGGATGTAAAAACCGGACATATATTTACAGAAGATAATTCAGAAAATCGTTTCACCAGCAGATATATGGATATCCCAAATACGCCGTTATATCCATTTGGCTATGGATTGTCTTATACAGAGTTTGATATTTCGGACATTGATGTGCAGATAGGCCAGGATAAAAAAGTACATATACATTGTAATGTGTGCAATACAGGGAATGTTGCGGGAGCAGAAGTAGTCCAGTGTTATTATGAAACATTATATGCATCTGTAGTACGTCCAAAGAAAGAACTTGTCCGTTTCCGAAAGGTTTTCCTGGAGCCGGGGGAAAAGAAGGATGTAGATTTCTTTATTGATCAGGAAGAATTCTCATATTATGGGAAAAACATGGAAACCGTCAGTAGCGGAATGAAACTGCGTATCAGTATTGGAAACAGTAGTGACCACCTTGTTTCTGAGAACATTATACAAGCATAGGAGAAAAGAGACATGAAGGATTTTGAAAATGATTTGATTTATTATCCTAATCCGGACCCGGTCAAGGAACCGAGATTTATTTTAAATTCTGTAGATGAATTGGAAAAATCAGCAAAATACAGTGTTACCTGCAATGGAACAGAGCGAGTGGTATACCATACAGATTCGTTTGACTATGTTGTTGTAGTAGATAACGAAGCGTATGATCTGGAGATTTCAATCCATGCATCATATGAAAAACTTGAAATCCGTCCGTCCAGCTTTGGCATAGTTCCTTCTGTAAAAGGAGAAACAATCCATATCCATCTTGATGAACCGAGAAAGTTTACTGTAGAGACAGATGGTGGTCTTCATGATGCATTGTTTGTACTTTGCTCGCACAGGATTGAGAAACCGGCAGATACCACCATCTGCTTTGAAAAGGGCAAGGTATATAATGTAGGAGTTCTTACCTTAAAGTCCAATGATACGGTTTATATTGAGGAAGGTGCGGTTGTATCAGGGTGTGTATATGCAGACCACTGTGATAATATTTCCATTGTAGGAAACGGAATTATCAACGGATCCTGCTGGCATCTGCCGGACAGTAATGCACACCGTTTCTTTATCTATGCCAAGTGGTGTAATAATGTACTCTTAAAAGGATTTACGGCTGTAGACGGACCTTCCTGGCATGTAGTTCCTGCGGCGTGTGACCATGTTGTGATTGATAATATGAATATTATGTCGAGGATTGTAACGGGAGACGGTATTGATATTACGAGCAGCCAGGATGTAGAGGTAAAAAATTGCTTTATCCGTTCCACAGACGACAGTATCTGCATCAAATCCCAAAGATTGTTTGAAGATCCGTCAACGGTACGTGATGTAACAAAAGTGCGTGTTCACAATAACGTAATCTGGAATGCAGAACCCGGTAATGCCATAGAGCTTGGTTATGCCCTCCAGAGCGAAATCCACGACCTGGTATTTGAAGACTGTGACATCATACACTGCCAGTATGAAGGAAACATGGGTGGTGCGGCGATTTCCATACATCAGGCAGATGGAGGTCATGTTCATGATATACATTATAAAAACATCAGAGTAGAGCAGGCAGAACAGAAACTGTTCGATATTAAGGTTCTGCTTTGCAAATATACGGAACAGCTTGCCAAAGGAGAGATTAATGATATCTATTTTGATAATATCCAGGTGCTGAACGGAGATGTCCCGGTTTCCGTAATCCGGGGGTACCAGACACCGACAGAAGAAGTACGTGTTCATGATGTCCATTTTGATAACATTACTTTTATGGGGAATAAGTGTGAAACCTGGCAGGATATGCGGCTAGTCACAGAACTGGCAAATGATATTTACGTCAACGGTGTCAGAACATGCAGACAGATGAAATTCTGAGAATATTACCATATAGGGAAGATTCAACAAATAATGGCAAGGATTCTCCCGCCGATAGGTGGTGAGATGAATTGCAAATAAGAAAAAAGAATTTTTTACACGCAACTTTGTGCCTGCGGCCCAAAGTTTGCAGGTTACGGAAAGGCATGGTAATTATTATGTGGAATGGTAAGAAGAAAGCGGTCACTTTCAGCTATGATGACGGAGTAGAACAGGATAGACGGTTGATCGCATTGTTTAACAAATATGGGATGAAAGCAACTTTTAACCAGAATAGTGGAATCCAGACAAGAGCCGACACGTTTACCCAGGGAAATATCGTGATCCACAGGATGAATCAGAAAGATATGAGGGAGCTTTACAAAGGGCATGAAATTGCATCGCATACCTTGACCCATGCTAATCTGAAGGGACTTGACGAGGAAACCGTATACAATGAAATTTCAACAGATATCAGGAATCTTGAAGCCTTCTATGAACAGAAAATAGCAGGATTTGTGTTCCCCTTTGGCACTTATGATGAATCAGCATTCAGAATATTAAAGGAATGCGGAATACAGTATGCAAGGACTCCGGGAGAGACACATGGTTTTGCTTTACAATCCGACCTGCTGAGGTTCAAGCCTAGCTTCCATCATGCAGATGCAGATATTATGAGTGGGATTGACCGCTTTTTAAATATGGATACGGAAGAACCACAGTTGTTATATATCTGGGGACACAGCTATGAATTTGATGTAGATGATAATTGGGAATATATGGAGTCCATTTTGGAGAAGCTGGCTTTTCATGACGATATCTTTTACGGAACCAATTCTCAGGTATTACTTCAACTTTTTAAATGAATATAGTTTTTTCAAATCAACACATGTTTAAAATTATGTAGAGACCGGAAAATACATTTAATAGCAAAAATAAGCTGGTATGTCAAGAGCGCCCAGTGGTCTGGGCGTATATTTACTCTTGATATTCCAGCTTTTGTTGTTATATCAGCATCCGGTCAGGGGACAGAATATTGGCGCGCCGGTCGAAGGCGAAACGGTATATGTGAGAGTCGATGCGTTTTTGGAAGAACCGCATGCCTGCACGTCAGAAGAAAAAAATCAGTCATTGGAGTGATGCACTTTTTTGTGCTCGTTGCATTGGTCCCTGTATTGTTTTGGCGTGAGTTCGTTTACTTTTTTAAACATTTCAATAAAAGCGCGGGAACTGGAAAAACCACTTTCTTCTGAAATATCAGGAATAGAAGAAGTAGTAGTTTCAAGGAGGTGGGTCGCATGGTCTAATCGGAGCGAAGAAAGATAGACATTAAAATTGCGTCCTGTTTTTTTTGCAAACATTCTGGAAAAATAGGTCGGATTGAAGCCAAAATGTTCGGAAACACTTTCCAGAGTAATATGTTCTTTATAATGTGCTGCCAGATATTCGGTAAAAGAAATCGAATCCTCTAATTTTGATCGGGGGGGGGTAGTACAAGCCGGAGTAGCCATGCTTTCAGAGAGAAGGATATGAAAAATTTGGAGAACGCAGGCATTCATCCCAAGGAGATCAACTGGTTTTTCGGATCGCGAATATCGGTAGATATCCATAAGAAGTCCCATGATTTCTTTTCGATGTCTGTTCACAACATCCTGCTCTATAATAGGGGAGTTTTTATCATCCGGGTTAAAAAAAAGCTGTAGGATAGCAACAGGAACAAGCACTGCAAATCCGAGAAAGGAGGCAGAATTTTCAAGTGATTTATGAATAACATTTGGATTCACAAAAAGAAAATCATTATCTTTTACATAAGCCATAGTAGAACCGATTTCACAGAGCAGTGTTCCCGAAATAGAACAGTTAAATTCAAAACTATCCAGAGGTCTCTTTTCCATGTCACAAACTCAGATATTTTATGAAAAGTTAGCTTAATTATACCAGTTATCTAAAGATTTTGCTCATTATAATTCAATAAAATCAAGGAATTTTAATGTCCGGTGGAATTTAAAATTTCAAGTCAGCAAAAAGTTTCACACACTCCCCTTTTGTTTGGGATACATCGATCTTGGCGTAAAAAAATGTGCGTTGTCATCGTTTGACTGTAAAAGGTGGAGCTCTTCCCTATAGCTACCAGAGCTCACGAAAAGCCTTTTTCAGACATGCTCTAATGAAAAGCAAATTTTAAATTGTAAAAAGTAACAGGTTTTTCCAAGGTATCTTAATAATTATGAAAAGGGCTGAACAGTCACACTGTACAGCCCTTTTCGATTGTAAAAAATTTACCGCTCTTTCTTCATCTCAAACACCAATGCAATCGGTGCGGAGCCCCGTCTGTATCCTGCCGGGACAGTTATGCAAAGGCCGTCTTCAACTTCTTTAAACGCAACAGTTTCTCCATTTTCCACCATACAGATCTCTGAAATTTTCGCCTCGGTATACGGTACGAAAATTTCCGCCTCTACCGATTCCTGTACCGTCGGATACAGTCGGAACACATAGACGGAATCTCCTTTCTGTGTGAACGAAAGGGTTCCGCTCTGGTACGGCGCGCAGACGCGGGTTCCGTAGATGGCATCGCCGAAGGTTTTCATCCACTGGCCAAAACCATTCAGGCTGTCCCAGGCATCGACCGGGATGCGGCCGTCCGGCTGTGGGCTGACGTTCAGTGCCATGTTGCCGCCTTTGGCAACGATGTTGACAAGCAGGCCGACAAGCTCACGCGGAGATTTATAATGGTCGCCGTATTCGTATGTAAAGTCAACGCCGAGGGTAAGACAGCTTTCCCACGGAACGTTCAGCGGTTCTTCCGGAATGCAGAGCTCCGGTGTCACGTAGTTTTCGTAAGCACCGCCGATTGTACGGTCAACGGAGAGAATCCACGGCTGAATCTTACGTGATTCCTCAACGATCTTTCCAAGCTCAATATCCTGGCCGTTGCTCTCAGAGACCCAGCCCGCGTCGAACCAGAGAATATCCAGCTTACCGTAATTCTCGCAGAGCTCCAGAACCTGATTTTTCGTATATTCTTTAAAACGGTTCCACACTTCCGGATATTCCTTTGGATCGTAGGAAGGTCCGCGGGATGTCAGATCATCTTTTCTCAGATCTTCTTTCCAGTAGTCCGGGCAGTGCCAGTCGGCTTTGGAAAAATAAGCACCGATACCGATGCCTTTTGCGCGAAATGCATCAAACATGGATTTTACAATATCCGCATTTTTATGTTCATGGAACGGGCAGTCCTCTGCAGTTGTTTTATAATCTGTATATTTGGTATCCCAGAGGCAGAATCCGTCGTGATGCTTTGTGGTCAGAAGAAGATAACGGAATCCGCAGTCCTCTGCCATCTGCGCCCATTCCTCCGGCTGAAAGCGGACCGGATTAAACGAACGATTCAGGCTGAAATACTGTTTTTTGAAGGTTTCGCCGTCCGTCCAGTTTACCTGGTGGCGGGACCAGTCGGAATCCTTGTCGCTTAATGCCCAGGAAGCAACCATGCCGGGCTGGCAGTACAATCCAAAATGCATCATCAGCGCAAGCTTCTGATCCCGGAACCATTCGAGCTGCTGCAGAACAGCCGGATCGGTCGGACGCACATACATTTCAGCGGCGCTGTAGTTGTGGACACCCTGGGAAACAATTTCCTGTTCCGGATCAGCAGGCGCTTCGTTGCCTGGGATATCGATAATCGGTTCCGTTGTTCTGTTTTGATCTTCTTGTTCTAAGTTCTCTGTGCTCATAAGAGAGTCTCCTTTTCGTCGGATAAAATTCACACCAATACTCGAAAATACAGCCAGAACCCGTAAAGGACCGGTTTTGGCACTATAATTAAGAAAGAATCCTGCTTTATGGGATTCTTTGACTGCGACGGGTCTAAAAAACGATATAATTTCTCGCTTCCGCAGTGCGATCCTGCCCTGAGAGCTTTTTTTCTATAGAAAAAACCGCGGCGACCCGATGACGTGCAGGCGGCCGCGGATCGGACAGGAATCCTGTCCTCGAGATAGTGTGTGTACGGACTCCCGACACCGGGGTATCCGTCTGTGTTGTCTATAGAATACCATATAAATGTTAAAAAGTCACCCTTTAATTTTAAACAAAATGTTCATAAAAAATCGGTAAAAGTGAACAAAAAGGATCGCGGAAAAATCTGAAAAAATAACTCCCACGGGGGCTTGCAGGACGAATTTTAGCGTAGTAAAGTAAAAAAAGAAAAAAACAGAAAACGAAAAGGAGGAGAACATTATGCATATGGCTGATGCGCTGGTTGCGCCTGCAGTGGCTGCAACAATGTATGTCTGTTCCGGCGGAGCAGCTGGTTTTTCTGTAAAAAAGTACGCTTGGAGAGCGACCCGAAAAAGATCCCGGTGATGGGAGTGATGGGTGCGTTTGTCTTTGCGGCGCAGATGATTAACTTTACAATTCCAGGCACAGGCTCGAGTGGTCATCTCTGCGGCGGTATGATGCTGACCGCGTTGCTCGGACCGTATGCCGCGCTGTCTCTTATACACATCTCCGAGCCCACGAGACTCCTGAGC
>ERZ1027264.1072-NODE-1072-length-14581-cov-5.590872_pt1 | contig 14581 bp, 9 predicted proteins | sample MGYA00519258_ERZ1027264 | MGnify/ENA primary metagenome ERZ1027264 (study PRJEB26926, sample SAMN06164692) | human gut metagenome | biome: ENVO:00009003; feature: ENVO:2100002; material: ENVO:00002003 | host: Homo sapiens | place: USA | collected 2012 ...
TGACGCCTATCCCGGGCATCGACGTCAGGACCGTGAGAAGAGGGTGGTCCTCCAGGAGCTTCTCGACCTGGCGGCCGACCTCGCGCCGCCGGTCCCTGATCGTCTTGATGTCGTGGGCGATGGAGGGGATGATGGTCTCGGCCATGAGGGTGCCGGGCACGGTGACGGTCTGCTCGCCGATCGCCTTGAACATGTCGTCGATGATGCGGCCGGCGCGAAGCCCGTTGGACTTGGCCCAGTCCTTCACGTCCTCGATCCCGGCCCGTTTCACGCCCATGGGCCCGCCGTATCGTTCGAGCAGCGCGAGCGTCGCGTCGCGCGTGATTCTCTCGCCCTTGAGCGCGCGTTCGAACGCGGGGTGGGTCTGCAGCAGCAGGCTCCGCAGGCGGTTGACGTGGCGGGTGGATTCGTGGGCGAGGTCCTCGTCGTGGCCGGCGAGCAGCTTCAGGGCGGCGAGGGTCTCGTCATCCGGGCCCGCGTCCCTGAGCGTCTCGGGCAGCTTGAGCGCGGCCCACGCGATCACATGCGCGTCCCTGCGGTCGGTCTTCGCGTCCCCGGGCAGCAGCTGCGCGGTCCTGCGCATGGCCGTGCCGGGAAGGTAGGCAACCGCGATCCCCATGTTCCGCGCCACCGTCAGGGGCAGGGAGCCGATGGTGTTGGGCTGGTCCACGACCAGCAGCACACGGCCATGCTTGGAGAGCTTGCCCAGCATCGTGCGGATGGCCTTCTCGTCCTGTTTCAACGGCTTGTCGTACAGGGTGTTCCCGTCATGGTCGAGGGCGTGCGCGTGGTGCGCGCTCTTGCCCACGTCCAGGCCGACCCACACGTCGATGTCGTCCGGGGTCATCATCGTTCCTCCCGTCATGAAGGTTTTCCGGTCGCCGCGGGCTCGGAGGAGTCCGGACGCCCGCGCCGCACCCACATTACGACGAGACCTGCGCCATGCGCCCCTGAAGCGTCCGTGTAGCCGGCCTGGTTCCTATCAGCGGTCATCGGGCGTCCCCGTTCCCGGCGACAACACCCCCCGGATCATCGACGACAGGGCAGGAAAGTCATACCGGAACCGGCGACCCGGCCCCGACCATCGGGGCCTACCAAACATGGTAATGGGCGGTGCATTGGGCGTGGATTTGCGCCAATGGGTGTGGGACGCTACGCGTGTTTTGCCGATTTTTGCGTGGCGTCCCACGGCCCCTCGGGTAATGGCTGTGACGGGTGTGGCAGGAATGGCGTCTTTCCGGGGTTTCCAGTTTGAGTGTGTGGGATGGGGAAAATGTAAAACGATTGACTTAGCTGTTGTCCCACGCTTTTGTGGGATGGCAACTCTGGAATGGGCAAATTCGTCGTGGCGTCCCACAACGATGTTAAAACTCGACCATGATGCAAGCCGACCGAACGCTTCGGTGGTCATCTGGCCGCTGTGACCCCACAATGATGATGGGAAACTCGGTCATAATGTAGGCAGGCGAACGTTTCGCGGCCATATGGCCGTCCTGCCCTGCAGTGATGTTGAGAAAATGCAGTCACGGTGCATGAGGAGAACCGTTGACCTGCGTGTTTCAGTGGTCGCGAACTGCATATGCGCTAAAAAAGCTCTGCAGTGGATTGCATGAATCCAATGCAGAGCCTTATTAGTTGCGGTGAACGCGACTAACGCAGCGATTTCACTCGCTCAGGGCCTTGTCGACCACGACGGTGGCCTCGTCGAGTACCTTGTCCAGAGCCTCGGGGGAGACGAAGGACTCGGCGTACACCTTGTAGATGTTCTCGGTGCCGGAGGGGCGGGCGGCGAACCAGTTGTCCTTGGTGGTGACCTTCAGACCGCCGATCTTGGCGTGGTTGCCCGGTGCCTCGGTCAGCTTGGCGGTGATGTCTTCGCCAGCCAGGGTGGAGGCGGTCACGTCGTCGCCGGACAGTGCCGCGAACTTGGCCTTCTGCTCCAGTGTGGTCGGGGTGTCGACGCGCTTGTACCAAGACTCGCCGAAGCGCTCGACCTGCTCCTGGTGAAGCTGGGCCGGGTTCTTGCCGGTCTTGGCAGTGATCTCGGCGGCCAGCAGGTCGGGGATCAGACCATCCTTATCGGTGGTCCACACGCGGCCATCCTTGCGCAGGAAGCTCATGCCGGAGCTCTCCTCGCCGCCGAAGGCGACTTCGCCGCTGAACAGCGGGTCCACGAACCACTTGAAGCCCACCGGCACTTCGATGACCTTCGCGTTGATCGATGCGGCCACGCGGTCGATCAGGGAAGAGGAGACCAGCGTCTTGCCCACGGCTGCGCCCTCAGGCCAGCCCGGACGGTTGCCGCCGAACAGGTACTCCACGCACACGGCGATGTAGTGGTTCGGGTTCATCACGCCCCAGTTCGGGCAGACGATGCCGTGACGGTCGGCGTCCGGGTCGGTGCCGCCGACCAGATCGTACTTGTCCCAAGCGCCGGCGTTGAGCTCGTCGACCAGGCCCTTCATGGCGTACGGGGAAGACGGGTCCATGCGGATCTTGCCGTCGTGGTCGATGGTCATGAAGCGCCAGGTCGGGTCGACCTCAGGACGCACCACGCCGATGTTCAGGCCGTACTTCTCGTTGATGAGCGGCCAGTAGTTCACGGAAGCGCCGCCGAGCGGATCGATGCCCAGACGCACGCCGGAGTTGCGGATCACGTCGAAGTCGATGACGTTCTCCAGGTCGTCCACGTAGTGCTCGCGGAAGTCGAAGCCCTCGACGTACTCGGACTTGATGGCCTCCTCGTAGGGCACACGCTTGATGGACTTGAAGTCGCCGAGCAGCTCGTTGGCGCGAGCGGCGATGGCATTGGTGGTCTCGGCCGGAGCCGGGCCGCCGGTGACGGGGTCGTACTTGAAGCCACCGTCGGTGGGCGGGTTGTGGGACGGCGTGACGACGATGCCGTCGGCGAGGCCCTCGCCCTCGAAGCGCTGGGTGCCGTCGGCCGCACGGTTGTGGGTCAGGATGGCCTGGGAGACCACCGGGGTGGGCACGAAGTCGTCACGGGAATCGACGCGTACGTGCACGCCGTTGGCGACGAGCACCTCGATGGCGGTCTTCTTGGCCGGGCCGGACAGCGCGTGGGTGTCGGAGCCGAGGTACAGCGGGCCGGTGACGCCGGCCTTCTTGCGGTATTCGGCGATGGCCTGGGAGATGGCGATGATGTGGGCCTCGTTGAACGAGGTCTTCAGGGACGATCCGCGGTGGCCGGAGGTGCCGAAGATGACACGCTGCTCGGGGACTTCGGGATCGGGGACGAGGTCATAGTATTTGCCGATAACCTCATCGACATTGATCAGATCTGCTGGGGTGGCGGGCTGACCCGCATTGTTTGCTACCATGCTCCCTATTCTGCCACGTTTTTTCGCCACGTTGGGTACGATTATGTTAAGAGTTGTCAACTTTTGTGCGAATCGTGTGCCGGTTGTCTAGCGCTTGGTCATTTCCTCCTCGATTTCCTCCAGCGACTTGCCGTTGGTCTCGGGCACCAAGCGCATCACGAACGGGATGGACAGGGCCGAAAACACGCCGAAAATCGCGAACGGGCCGCCCACATTGTTGCCGAACGCATCGAGCAGCACGAGGAAGAACTGGGAGACGATGAAGTTGCCCAGCCAGTTCGCCGCCGAGCCGAAGGAGGAGCCGATGCCGCGCACGCTCAGCGGGAAGATCTCGCCGATAAGCACCCAGGCGATCGGGCCCCACGAGACCGCAAAGCCGAGGATATAGAAAGCGATGAGAATCATCGTCGGCACGGCCAGCACGGCCACGTCGCCCACGAAGTTCATCACGGCGAGCACTGCGAGCGAAACGGTCATCACGATGGAACCGAAGATCAGCACGCCCTTGCGCGGGAAGCGATCCATGATAAGCGTGGCCACGATGGTGCTCACGAAGTTCACCACGCCGATGCCCACCGACACCCAGATTGCGTCGCCTTCAGGGAAGCCGAAGCCTTTGATGAACACCTGCGGCAGGAAGTAGATCACCGAGTTGATGCCCACGAGCTGCTGGAACAGCATGATGCCAATGGCGGCCACCAGCGCCGGACGAGCGATACGGAACAGTTCGCGCACGCCACCCTTGGTGTCCTGTGCGGCCACGGCCTTGATTTCGTCCAGCTCAATCTGCACCTGGGTCTGATCCACGTCCTTGCGAATCAGCGTAAGCACTTTGAAGGCGTTGCAGGTGTCGCCCTTGTTCACCAGATAACGCGGGGATTCGGGCAGCAGCAGGCCGCCGAGCAGCAACAAGGCGGCCGGCACCAGCGCCGAACCGAGCATCCAGCGCCAGTCGCGGATGCCGAAGAGGTTGTGGTTCAGGAATCCGAGGTTGGAGGCGTAGGCCAGCAGAATGCCGAAGGTGACCATGAGCTGGAAGAGCGTGGACAGCGAGCCGCGACGCTCCTTCGGCGCCAGTTCGGCCAAGTACGCCGGAGTCAGGGCAGAAGCCGCGCCGACCGCGAGGCCCAGGATGATGCGGGCGCACACCATCATCGCGAATCCGGTGGAGGAGGCGCACAGGCCTGAGCCGAGCAGGAACAGCAGCGCGGAGACGATGAGCAGCTTCTTGCGGCCGAACCGGTCAGACAGCGCGCCGATCGACAACGCGCCTGCGCACGAGCCGATCAGCACCGAGGAGGTGATGAAGCCGGTCTGGGAGACGCTCAGGCCGAAGTCTGATTCGATAAGCGGGGAGGCGCCGGAGATAATGCCGGTGTCGAAACCGAACAGCATGCCGCCGAGCGCGCCGAAGGTGAAGATGAATGCGCTGTTGAGCGGGAAGCGCGTGGAGAAGCCGCGTGATTCGGCGGCTTCGAGGTCCTCGATTGCGTTTGCTGCCGCGTTTGTGGCTGCGTCCGCCCCCCCGGCCACGCCGGTTTCGATGGTTTCAATTGCGGTGGCCGCTGCACCGGTTGCGCCGGTCTCCTGTGCCGCGGATGCCGTCTGCTTCGATACGGGTGATGCCGTCGTCGTCATTGCCTTGTCCTTTCGCCGTTGACGGGCCGCGCCTGCCGCGTGGCCCCTCTGCCGCATGCAAGGTCAGGCTTCGATTGCCTGAAGTCGCCCGAAAACAAAAAAGACCTGGAACAACGTGGAATTCGCATATTACGATACGCAAATTCCACGTCACTCCAGGTCTTGCCTCATTTTGAGTAACAACCCTGCTACGCAACGTGTGTGAAAGATAGGATACGACTTTCTCGGTCGCGACACTCCGAATAGGCGGCAAAAAACGATGATTTTTGACAACGATTGCAGGATTCTGCATGGTGGAATGAAGTCGGAATGGGCGCTGCGGCAAATACGGAGAACGGGTGCGGCGGAACACCATAGCGGAACGCTATCGCGGAGCACCGTAGCGCATAGTTGCCGTTTCGCGATGCTTTGCCGGCATTGCCGTGCTTTTGGGGCACCCAGCGCCGATAATGGAACACAGTGGCATACGGCAGCAAGGAGGAACCGTGGCGAACGCATCGAACGCAACGCCTGCAGTGATTGCGGCGTGCATCGTTGATGCCGTCGGCGGCTCCGCGAACATCACCAACCTGACCCATTGCGCCACGCGACTGCACTTCGAACTGGACGACGCCGGCCAGGTCAGCCAGCACGGTCTCGAATCCATCCCCGGAGTCCTCGGCGCATTCCCGCGAACCGGCAATCGTTATCAGGTCATCATCGGCGGAGCGGTCGCCTCGGTGTACGAGCAGATCGTTCGGATGCAGGCAGCGCGATTGACTCCGGCAACGCAATTACCATCGGCGGCGTCGCGGCCAACGCAGTCCGCGCAATCCACTCAGTCAACGCAATCCACTCAGCCTACGCAGCCTACGCAGTCCGCGCCGAACCTTTCCGACGACGTCGCACCATTGCGCGATACCGCCACCGACACCGAGCAGAGTCACAGCCCAGCCAATACATCCCGTCACTTCATGCCTCGTACCATCCGCGAGTGGGGCAGTGCCGCCCGTGCCCGGGCTGCCGCGTTTTTCGACTACCTGTCCGACTCGTTCCGCCCGATTCTGGGCGTGCTACTCGGTGCCTCGCTGGTCATCGCCATCGTCAACGTGATCGTTGCACTCGGCATTGTGCCTGATGGCGAGACGTCCACCGGTTGGATACTACTCAAGGCGATTTGGGAGGGTGTGTTCACCGTTCTGCCGATTATGATCGCTTACAATGCGGCCAAGAAACTGGACGTCGACCCTTGGCTCGGCGGTGCGATTATGGCCGCGCTTATGACCCCGCAGCTTACTGGCGTGATGTCCGGAATGTCCGTATCCAGCGCCCTCTCCGGGGAGATTCAATGCTCGGCCACCGCCACATTCGGCACCGAAACCTGCACCGTGTCGGCGTTCGGCATACCGATTCAACTCAACGACTACAGCGGCAACATCTTCGTACCATTGCTCATGGCCGCCGTGCTCGCCGTGGTCTACCGCGGGCTGAAGCGCGTCATTCCCGACAGCGTACAGCTGGTGTTCGTGCCATTCCTCTCACTGGTCGTCGTTTTTGCGCTCACCATACTGGTTATCGGGCCTCTGGGAATATGGCTCGGCGGTGGGCTGGGAGCGGCCACAGCATGGCTTAACGCGCACGTGCCATTCCTGTTCGCGCTCATCATCCCGATGCTCTACCCGTTTCTCGTGCCGCTCGGTCTGCACTGGCCGTTGAACGCCCTGATACTGATGAACATTCAGACGCTCGGCTACGACTTTGTCCAAGGTCCGATGGGTGTATGGAACTTCGCCTGCTTCGGTGCCACCGCCGGCGTACTCGTGCTGGCCGTACGCGGCAAGGATTCGGCCATGCGGCAGACCGCGGTGGGGGCGTTGCTCGCGGGATTGCTGGGTGGCGTTTCGGAACTGAGCCTGTACGGCATCCATCTGCATCACCGCCGCGTCTACCGCTGGCTGCTCGCCGGCTGCGCGGCCGGCGGAGTGACCAGCGCGGTGTTCGGCTGGCTGTTCCCGTCCGTGCTGCCATCCGGCCAGATGGTCCGGGGCGTTACGACTACGGCATTCGCCTTCTCCTCGTTGCTGACGATTCCGGTGTTCGATCGGATGTGGGTGTACGCGCTGTCCATCGCCGTTGCGTTTGTAATGGCGATGGTGTTGACGGTGTTGTTCGGGTACCGCACGCCGTCGCGCGCCACCAAGACGCAGATGGTCTCGGCAGACGAGAACGCACGCCCGCAGGATATGGCGAGGGGGATTGACACGACCGTGTCGGATGTGGAGTCTGCGGAAGATTCTCCATCGCGGGCTGCCCCTGATCGGGCTCTTGACTCCAACGCCATCTTGTCGCCGGTCGCCGGCCGGCTGGTGAATCTGGAAGCGACTGGCGATCCGGTGTTCGCCTCCCGCGCGCTGGGGGAGGGCGTAGGCGTCGTGCCGGAGACGACCGGTGAGACAGCCGTGCTCGCACCGGTCAGTGGCATACTGAAAACCGTGGCCCGAACTGGCCATGCCTTCGGCATTAAAACCGATGGCGGCATCGAGGTGCTGGTTCATATCGGCATTGACACCGTCGATATGGATGGCGAGGGATTCGCCGTGGTCGTGGCTAAAGGCGAGCGGATCGCGGCGGGAGAGCCACTGGCCACCGTGGATTTCGGCAAAGTCGCGGCGGCCGGGCACAGCGTTGTGGTGGTGGTGACGGTGGTCAACGCCGCTGAACTGACCGCGGTCACGCCGTTGATCGGCGACGGTAGCGGCGACAACAACGGCGGCAACGGCGGTGACTGCAAAACCGTATCAGCCGGCAGCCCGATCATCGATGTGGAACAATGACGTTGCGAAAGGATGCCATGGAAATACTGCGAGTGTTCAACAACAACGTCGTGCTCGCCAAAGGCGGCGACGGCGGTGAGGTGATTCTCACCGGCCGTGGACTGGGGTTCCAGGCCAAGCCGGGGCAGACGGTCGACGAGTCGAAAGTCGTGCGCACCTTCGTGCCGTCGGACGGGCGTGACCCGGACCATCTGGCGCAGATGCTGGCGGACATTCCGCCCGAAATCATCCGCGTGGTCGTCGAATCCATGCAGGAAGCCGGACTGGGGGAGCGTGAGACCGGCAGCACCACGCTGGTCATGGCCTTGTCGGATCACGTGGCGAATGCGGTGGAGCGGGTGCGGCGCGGCATCGACATTACCTACCCGCTGCTCGGCGAGGTGAGCAACCTGTACCCGCAGGAATACGCGCAGGGGCGTGCGATGCTCGCATCGCTCAATGCGCGGCTCGACGTCACGCTGCCGGACGGCGAGGCCACCGCGCTTGCCATGCATCTGGTCAACGCCGGCTTCGCCACCGGCGACCTGTCCTATACGTATACGATGACGGGCGTGATCCAGCAACTGCTTGACATTATCGACCACAGCTACGGCATCACGTTGGACCGCAGTTCCGTGAATGTGGGCAGGTTCATCACCCATCTGCGTTACCTGTTCGTACGCATCCACCAGCACCAGCAACTGACGGATGAGCCGGCACCGGTGATGAAGGTGATTCGTGAGTCCTATCCCGCCGCGCTACGATGCGCGCGAACCATCGCCTCCCTGCTCGAACTGCGCCTCGACACGGATATCAGCGACGACGAAACCGCCTATCTGGCAATGCACGTCGCCCGAGTCACCGGCCACGCATCGTAGTAACGGATTAGCGGATTGGCGAATCAGCGAATCGGCTCGAGTGTACCGGTCATTTCGGCGAAATTCGAGGTGGCATTTGAAGCAGCGGCCTGCGCGGTCTTTTCCAGCGCGGAGGCGTCGGGCACGCGCACGATCAGCGCGCGGTGATCCACCGAGAAACGGATGTGGCGGGTTTCCGGCAGCATGTCACCGTCCACCTGCGCTTTGGCCGGCTTTTCCAATGTGATTTCGGCACTGACGCCCTGAACCTGTTCGATGGTCGAGTTCGTGGACAGCGGGTTCTGTTCGGGCTTGCCGATGATCGTCTGGTGCACCACGTCGCCGAACAGGTTGGCCCAGCCGAGGATGCCGCCGGTGGTGTCGATGATTTCGAAGTCCAGCAGACCATCGTCATAGGATGCCGCCGGCATCAGCGAGAACATGGGAATCTGGCCGCAGTTGCCGGCCATCACCGTGCGGAAATCGAGATTCTTGATGGTGTGGGTCGAGCCGTCGGCGCTGGTGACTGTCAGCGTGCCGCGGAACTTCGGCGCGAACAGGTTCTTCACGCCGCCCACGAAGTAGGCGAGCCAGCTGATGTTCGCCTTGAGCTCGGGGTTGGTGTCGTCGATCATGGCCGCATCGAAGCCGATGCCGGCGATGATGAGGAAGGCGTGGCCGTGGTCGTCCTCCGGGTGGTCGAGCAGGGTGAGACGGCCCATGTCCACCAGGCGGGAGCCGTGGGAGGTGGCCACGGTCAGCGCGGCGTCGATATCGTCCACGGGAACGCCCATATTGCGGGCAAACAGGTTGCCGGTGCCGATGGGGATGATGCCCAGCGCATGGCCGGTGCCGGAGACGGCGCTCGCCACCGTGCGCACCGTGCCGTCGCCGCCGACCGCGATCACCACGTCGGCGCCGTCCTCCAGCGCCTCAAGCGCGCAGACCCTGCCGTCCTTGTCAAGCTGGGTGTCGTAGAAGCGGATGCGATTGAGCCCCTTGGCCTCGCAGAACCTCTGGATATGCAGCCTGCGGGCTTCGGCCTGCGGTTTGGACGGATTCACGATGAAGGCGTACTGCACCTCGTCGTCCCGGCGCTTCTCCAGCGTCTGAGCCAGCTTGCGGCGGCGCTGCGCGCGCAGAGCGATGACGATGACGGCGATGAGCACCACCACAATGGCGATTGCGGCGATGATCAGAAACACGGTGAGGGCAGGCTGAGGCATGGCTCCTATTGTTATCGGTGGGGAGGTCGTTTGCGGCCATGGTGCGCCGTACGTGAACATTTCCTGCACGCAACAGCCCCGTGGGGCGTGATTATGGTTCAATCGCGTCTCATCTGACGAAATTGGCCGGGTGGACCCGTCCGCGGACTTTCCCGGGCTTCCCTGTGATTTCCGCGTGACTCCCGCGCATTCGGCCATTGTCGGTGTCTGCTTACGCGGCTAGTCTGGTGCCCATGCTTGATATTCAATTCATCCGTGAACACACCGATATCGTCAAGGAATCCCAGCGCAAGCGCGGCGAGTCCGTGGAGCTCGTCGACGAAGTGCTCTCCTCCGACACCGCACGTCGTGAGGCGCTGAAGGCCTTCGAAGAGGCTCGCGCCCAGCAGAAGGAAATCGGCAAGAAGGTCGCCTCCGCCCCGGCGGACGAGAAGGCCAAGCTCATCGCCGAAACCAAGGAACTGTCCCAGAAGGTCTCCGAATACAAGTCCAAGGCCGATTCCGCAGCCGAGGAATACACCACCGCCATGTGGAAGCTCTCCAACATCGTGGAGCCCGAAGCTCCCGAAGGCGGCGAGGATGACTACGTGGTCGTCAAGAAGGTTGGCCAGATTCGCGACTTCGCGGCCGAAGGCTTCGAGCCCAAGGACCACCTGACCCTCGGCACCGGCGTGGCCGGCATCGACATGCGCCGCGGCGTCAAGGTCGGCGGCTCCCGCTTCTATTTCCTGCGTGGCCAGGTGGCCCGCATGCAGATTGCCATGCTCACCATGGCCGTGGACCAGGCCGAAGAGCACGGCTTCACGCTGGCCATCACCCCGACGCTCGTGCGCCCCGAGGTCATGCGCGGCACCGGCTTCCTGAACTCCCACGCCGACGAGATCTACCGTCTGCGCGAGCCCGATGACCAGTACCTGGTCGGCACTTCCGAAGTGGCGCTCGCCGGCATGCACGAGAACGAGATCCTCGACCTCGGCAACGGCCCGCTGCGCTACTGCGGTTGGTCCTCCTGCTACCGCCGCGAGGCCGGTGCCGCAGGCAAGGATACTTCCGGCATCATCCGCGTCCACCAGTTCGACAAGGTGGAGATGTTCGTTTACGCCAAGCAGGAGGACTCCTACAAGGAGCACGAGCACCTGCTGGCCATGGAACAGGAGATGCTCGCCAAGGTCGAGGTGCCCTACCGCATCATCGATACCGCCGCCGGCGACCTCGGTTCCTCCGCCGCCCGTAAGTTCGACTGCGAGGCTTGGGTGCCGACCCAGGGCCGTTACCGCGAGCTCACCTCCACCTCGAACTGCACCGAGTACCAGGCTCGCCGCCTGAACATCCGCGAGCGTATGGAAGACGGCGGCACCCGCCCGGTCTCCACCCTGAACGGCACGCTGGCCACCACCCGTTGGCTGGTCGCTATCATGGAGAACCACCAGCAGAAGGACGGCTCCATCGAGATCCCGAAGGCCATGCGCGCCTACATGGGCGGCAAGGAAGTTATCGAGCCCACGAAGTGGGAGGCCTGAGTCTCATCGTGCTTTAGCTCCCTCTGATGAGGGAGCTGTCAGCGTAGCTGACTGAGGGAGAGATTACTGAGGGAGAGATCGCTGATAGCCAGCAGGCGAATCCAAGACCGACCGCACTGCCGAATATCAACATCCCTCCCTTCTGTATAATGAATACTTGCGCGTGTGAACGCGCATCAGGACAGGTGTCTGAGCGGCCTAAAGAGACGGTCTTGAAAACCGTTGAGGGGCAACCCTCCGCGAGTTCGAATCTCGCCCTGTCCGCGAACCGAGGCCTGGGCAACATGCCCAGGCCTTTTTTCTTTTTCTGGAACCTGTCTTCTTGATTGCCGCCGGGGTGCTGATATATTGGTTTGTGATGCCGTAACATGCGGTGTCCCCGTTGATATGACGGGCCGATCGGCGTGAGCCGATAAGAAAAGGCCCGACGTTTGCAGCATCGGGCCTTTGCGTTGATTACCGGCTTGCGCCTTTAATCAACAAGGTTGCGAGATGAATCATATCACGATGCACGGTAGTCTGACCGTGAACGGGCGCACCGTGATCGTCCATATGGGCGATGGCGAGGCGAACGCCACGGTTGACGGCACGCACTTCAACGTGCGTAGCCTGTGGCAGCTCTACCAGTTGCTGAGACTGCTCGTGTAGCGTCTCATTAAGGTGCGGTGCCCCCTGGTCGGGTATCGCGCCGGCGACCTGAAAACCGATAATGTTGGCAAGTGCTTGCAATTTGCGGTGGACGATTGCAAGCTAACGTCTTGGATTGTTGCCGCTATCCAATATCTCATTAGGCCTACCGGTGGACCAAAAGTACGTTGCTTTGTAAGGGGAGTTAATGAAATGAACAAACTCGCACAATCGAGCATCGAACCGGTTTAATGCTACTCGCCTCAACGGGACGCGCGGTAATTGTTAGCTAAGTTGACAATAAAAGAATGAGGGCATACATTAGTAATCAGTCATCACACTGAGATGATGATTTCACTACGAAGGAGTAGAGATATGGTATCTCGCAATAAGCGCATCGTGGCTGCTTTTGCCGCGGTAGCAGCAATGGGAATGGGCTTGGCCGGTTGCGGCAGCGACACTGCCGGCGACACGAAGACCACCGATGATGGTGGCGTGGTCAACATCACCTACATGCACCGTCTGCCGGATTCCGAGGGCATGACTCTGGTCAACGACATCGTTGCCAAGTGGAATAAGCAGCATCCGGATATTCAGGTCAAGGCCACCAAGTTCGATGGTAAGGCCTCTGACATGATCAAGAAGCTTGAGACCGACGTCAAGTCCGGCGAGGCTCCGGATCTGGCTCAGGTCGGTTACGCCGAGCTGCCTGAGGTCTTCACCAAGGGTCTGCTGCAGGATGTGACCCAGTATGCCGAGCAGTACAAGAACGACTTCGCATCCGGCCCGTACAGCCTGGTTCAGGTTGGCGGCAAGGCTTACGGCCTGCCGCAGGACACCGGCCCGCTGGTTTACTTCTACAACAAGGCTGAGTTCGAGAAGCTCGGCATCACCGAGATTCCGCAGACCGCCGATGAGTTTATCGCCGCTGCCAAGACCGCTGCCGCCGCTGGCAAGTACATCATGTCCTACCAGCCTGATGAGGCCGGCAACATGATCTCCGGTCTGGCTGGCGCCTCCGGTGGTTGGTACAAGGTGAAGGGCGACTCCTGGGTCGTCAACACCGAGACCGATGGCTCCAAGGCAACCGCTGACTTCTACCAGCAGCTGCTCGACGCCAAGGCAGCCACCACCAACCCGCGTTGGGATCCGTCCTTCGATGCATCCATCAAGGATGGCTCGTTGATCGGTACTGTGGCCGCCGCTTGGGAAGCCCCGCTGTTCATGACCTCCTCCGGTGGCACCGGCTCCGGCGAATGGCAGGTCGCTCAGCTCGGTGACTGGTTCGGCAACGCTGGCAAGACCGGCCCTGACGGTGGTTCCGCCGTGGCCGTGCTGAAGAACTCCAAGCACCCGAAGGAAGCAATGGAGTTCCTGGATTGGTTCAACACCCAGGTTCCTGATCTGGTTTCCCAGGGCCTCGTGCCGGCTGCTACCACTGAAGACGCTGAGACTCCTTCCGAGTGGTCCACCTTCTTCGGTGGTCAGGACATCATGAAGGAATTCAAGACCGCTAACAACAACATGGGTGACTTCACCTACATGCCTGGCTTCTCCGCAGTCGCCGCCAAGATGAACGAAACCGCCGCCAAGGCCACCGATGGCTCCGGCAAGGTTGCAGACATCTTCTCCGACGCACAGACCACCTCTGTGGATACGCTGAAGAACTTCGGCCTGTCTGTTTCCGAGTGACATTAACGGTTAGGGTTCCTTCCAGCCGCTGATATCCTCAACCACACATCGAAAGGCCGGAGCTCAACACTCCGGCCTTTCCTTTTACTCGAGTTCGGTTCGTCATTAATTGTGTTTGATCTGACTGCATCGATTCGAACTGCATTACGTACTTTCTATTTCTCACTGTTCTTTTGAAAGACAGGTTTCCCTATGACTGCAACAACAAAAACGGCGAAGACGGGGGTCGCCAGGCGTGCCGATAAGCCAAAGGCTTCTGATGCTGTGAAGCGTGAGAATCGTACCGGCTGGGCCTTCATGGCACCGTTTGGCATCCTGTTCGCTCTGGTATTTATTCTTCCCATCATTTGGGCTATTTATTCCAGCTTCTTCCGCCAGGTCACCACGGGCGGTGGCGCATACGGCGGCGGGGAACTGGTCGATAAGTTCGTCGGACTTCAGAACTTCCAATACGTTATTACTTCCGGCAACTTCTGGGCTGGCGTGGGCAGGGTAGTGCTCTACACCGTGATTCAGGTGCCGGTCATGATCATCGCGGCACTTGCTCTGGCAATGCTCATCGATTCCTATATCGTCAAGCACATCACCGCATTCCGTCTGAGCTACTTCCTGCCGTACGCCATTCCGGGCGTGGTCGCATCCATCATCTGGGTGTACCTCTACAACGGCCAGATTTCCCCTATCGTTAAGGGACTTGCCGCCATCGGCATCAAGGTGAACTTCTTCGGCGACAATGTGGTCCTCGGCTCTATGGCCAACATCACGACCTGGACCTTCACCGGCTACAACATGCTGATCTTCCTCGCCGCACTGCAGGCCATTCCGCACGATCTGTACGCTGTCTCTTATACACATCTGACGCTGCCGACGACTTAATAGGTGTAGATC
>ERZ1027264.1078-NODE-1078-length-14549-cov-4.725887_pt1 | contig 14549 bp, 12 predicted proteins | sample MGYA00519258_ERZ1027264 | MGnify/ENA primary metagenome ERZ1027264 (study PRJEB26926, sample SAMN06164692) | human gut metagenome | biome: ENVO:00009003; feature: ENVO:2100002; material: ENVO:00002003 | host: Homo sapiens | place: USA | collected 2012 ...
GCCAAGGCACGTCGAACGGCGACTATGGCAACGCCTATGCCGCCGGCCAGTGCACGTACTGGGCGTATGAACGTCGCAGGCAGATGGGCATCGGCACGCCGTCCTATCTGGGCAATGGCGGCTTCTGGTGGCGCAGCGCCCCCGCGTACGGCCTGCGCGTGGACCACACGCCGCAGGTCGGCGCCGCACTCTCCTTCCTGCCCGGCCAGGATGGCGCCGACGGCACCTATGGCCATGTTGCCGTAGTCGAAGCCGTGTATGGCGACGGCACATTCCAGATCTCCGAAATGAACTGGGGTGGTCCGTGGAACATGCACTACCGCACCTTGACCAATTTGGGTCAGTACTGGTTCGTCCACTGATCGGTTGGTTCGGCCGATATATACGGTTGAAGGGTTCCTCTTGAAGAGGAACCCTTTTTCGTATTCGAGGCCGGTCCGTGATATCGTCGGATGTTGCGTTGCTACCCACGAGTTGCTACCCACGAGTTATTGCCCACGAAAGGAGGAGACATGCCCAAGGAAACCGGTGAGAAACTCATCGTCCAGAACAAGAAGGCCCGGCATGACTATGCCATCGAAGACAAGTACGAGGCAGGGCTGGCCCTGACCGGCACCGAGGTCAAGTCGTTGCGCGAAGGCCGCGCATCGCTGTCCGAGGCGTTCATCTCCATCGACCGCCGTGGCGAGATGTGGCTGGAGGGCGCGAACATCCCCGAATACCTGAACGGCACATGGAACAACCATGCGCCCAAGCGCAAGCGCAAGCTGCTGCTGCACCGACTGCAGATCACCAAGCTCGCCCGCGGCATCGAAGCCAAGGGATACACGATTGTGCCGCTGAGCCTGTACTTCAAGGACGGTCGCGTCAAGGCGGAGATCGCGCTGGCCCGAGGCAAGAAGGAATTCGACAAGCGCCAGGCCCTGCGCGAAGAGCAGGACAAGCGCGAAGCCCTACGCGCCATGCGCTACGCCAACATGCGCCACTAGTCCCGCCTCTTGGCTCCCCTCCGGAGGGGAGCCAAGAGTAGGATGTCCGCGTTGTGGGTCATTCGCCCACGATTAACGCTTCCGTAGCATTGCACTCCTACGCTCTGGAACCATCTGGGAAACATACCCGCCCAGCTGACTATCCGGAGAGAGGAAATCCAATGTCTCTAAGCAAGGGAATACAATCCGCTGCGGCCGCCGCCCTGAGCGCGGCCATGCTGATCGCCGTGGCGGCCTGTGGCACGACTGACAGCACCGACACCGCATCCAAGAGCGGTGATTCATCCAAGGACTCGTCCAGCACTTCGATTCAAGGCTTCGACACCAGCAGCATCCAGAAGGACGACGAGATTGCCGCACTGCTGCCCGATTCCGTGGCCGGCGACGGCACGCTGACCGTCGGCGCCGATACTTCCTATGCCCCGGCCGAGTTCCTGGCCGAGGACGGCAAGACCCCGGTCGGCTTTGATGTCGACCTGTCCAAGGCGCTGGCCGCAGTGTTCGGACTGAAGGAAAACACCGTCTCCTCCACGTTCGATTCGATTATCCCGTCCGTCGGCTCCAAGTACGACATCGGCATCTCCTCCTTCACCGTGACCAAGGAACGCATGGAGGCTGTGGACTTCGTGACCTACTTCAAGGCCGGTTCCACGTTCGTGGTGCAGAAGGGCAACCCGAACAAGGTCGACTCCTCGAACCTGTGCGGCGTGAAGGTGGCTGTGCAGACCGGTACCACCCAGGAAGAGGAAGTCAACAAGGATAACGAGCAGTGCAAGGCGGACGGTAAGGATGCCATCGACATCCAGTCCTCCAAGCTGCAGACCGATGTGACTACCGCCGTGGCTTCCGGTAAGGCTGATATCTTCTACGCCGATACGCCGGTTGCCGGCTACGCCATCAAGCAGACCGGTGATACGCTCGAGGCCCTCGGCGAGGACGTTGGTGTGACCCCTGAGGCCGTGGCCGTCAAGAAGGGCGATTCCAAGACCGCCGAGGCCGTGCAGAAGGCCATCCAGAAGCTGATGGATGATGGCACGTACAAGAAGATCCTCGACACGTGGGGCGTCTCTTCCGGCGCCGTCGACAAGGCCGAGATCAACCCGTCCGTCGAGTAGTTTCGGTTACTATGAAGACTCCCGTTGCTCTGCGGCGGGAGTCTTTTTGTATATGTATGCACTATAGTGTATAAATATGCTTAACCGTTGATCGTTGCCGCATAAGCGGCGCAAGAGAGAAGAAGAAACGATTATGCAGTCCACCAAACTGAAGTCCATTATGGCCATTGCACTGAGCTCGGCCATGCTGTTCGCCACCGCCGCTTGCGGCACCTCCGACAAGGCGAGCGACTCCGGTTCCGATAAGGGCGGTTCCTCCAAGTCGGTCACCATCACCAGCTACGACGTGAGCTCCGTGAAGAAGGACGATGCAATCGCCGCACTGCTGCCTGAATCCGTGACCAAGGACGGCAAGCTCACCATCGGCACCAACCCCTCCTACGCCCCGGCCGAATTCCTCGACGCCGACGGCAAGACCCAGATCGGCTATGATATGGACCTCGCCCACGCATTGGGCAACATCTTCGGACTGAAGACCGAAATCGTCTCCTCCAACTTCGACACCATCATCCCGGCCATCGGCACCAAGTACGATCTCGGCATCGCCGCGTTCACCATCACCAAGGAACGTATGCAGTCCGTGGACTTCGTCTCCTACTTCACCGCCGGTATGGGCTACGCGGTGGCCAAAGGCAACCCCAAGAACGTGAACCCGGATGACCTGTGCGGCCTGAACGTCGCCGTCGAGACCGGCACCGTCGAGGAGGACGCCATCAACAAGACCGCCAAGCAGTGCAAGGCGGACGGCAAGAAAGACATCACCATCCAGTCCTCCAAGCAGCAGACCGACGCCACCACTGCCGTGGTGACCGGCAAGGCCGACGTCTTCTTCGCCGATTCCCCGGTTGTCGGCTACGCCATCGCCCAGACCGAAGGCCAGCTGGAACAGCTCGGCAAGGACTTCGACTCCGTGCCGAACGCCATCGCCATCAAGAAGGGCGATTCCCAGACCACCGAAGCCGTGCAGAAGGCCATGCAAAAGCTCATGGACGACGGCACCTACACCAAGATCCTCCAGCACTGGGGCGTCGAATCCGGCGCACTGGACAAGGCCGAAATCAACCCGGCCGTCGAATAGTCCCCCCCCCCAAGAATGCTTCCGCTTGCGGGAGCTGGCTCGCGGAGCGAGACTGAGGGTGGTCCACACGACGCCCAGCAATCCAGATGGGGCGCACTGTTTGTAACACAGTCGCCCCATTCGTGCACTAAGGTTCAATGCTAGTTGCAACTTGCAGTTCAGGCTGCCCAACACATCCAAGGAACCAGATTATGGCGAAGAAAGAAGTCGACGGTGAGGGGCTGAACATCCCCAATCGCATCAAGGCGTTGCCGGTCAAGCGCCCCGGCCCGATTGTGGCCGCAGTGATCGTGGTACTGCTCGCCGCGATGCTCATTCAAGGCTTGATTACCAATCCGCGACTGGATTGGCCCACCGTCTGGAAGTACCTGTTCAACGAGAACGTGCTTGAAGGCATTCGCTATACCTTGGAGCTTACCGTGATCTCCATGGTCGTGGCGATCATCCTGTCGGTGATTCTTGCCATCATGCGCAAATCCATCAATCCGGTGCTGCGCGGCGTCAGCTGGTTCTTCATCTGGTTCTTCCGCGGCACGCCTGTGTACACGCAGCTCATTTTCTGGGGTCTGTTCGCCGTGCTGATTCCCAAGATCAGCCTCGGCATTCCGTTCACCTCGGTGGAGTTCTGGAGCATCGACTCCAACGTGGTGGTCACCGCATTCAACGCCGCATGGATTGGTCTGGCTCTGAACGAGGCCGCCTACCTGTCCGAAATCGTGCGTGCCGGCCTTGAAGCCGTGGACCCCGGCCAGACCGAGGCGGCCAAGGCATTGGGCATGAACCGCACGCTCATCATGCGCCGCATCGTGCTGCCGCAGGCCATGCGCATCATCATCCCGCCCACCGGCAACGAGACCATCGGCATGCTGAAGACCACCTCGCTGGTCACCGCCGTGCCGTTCACCCTCGAACTGCAGTTCGCCACCAACGCCATCGCCAACCGTATCTACAAGCCGATTCCGCTGCTTCTCGTGGCCTGCTTCTGGTACCTGCTGATCACCTCCATTCTGATGGTTGTGCAGTCCCGCCTCGAGGCGCACTTCGGCAAGGGCTTCGATGCCCGACCGGTGGGCACCAAGGGCAAGCAGACGCCATTGCCGGGTAAGACCGACGGTGAACCGAAGGATGACGTGGACAAGCTCAACCAGACCACATTTGTCGGATTGAATGCATAAGGCGGGAGCGCGATTATGACTACGAATGACATCACCAGTGTTGCCCCGGTCGTGCGCAAGGCGGCTGACGGTTCCGTGATTCCTGCTGTCAAGGCCGTGCAGGTGCACAAGGCGTTTGGGCCGCTGCATGTGCTCAAGGGCATCGATCTAACCGTTATGCCCGGTACTGTGACCGTGATTCTGGGGCCCTCCGGTTCCGGCAAGTCCACGTTCCTGCGTCTGATCAACCAGCTGGAAACCTTGACCGGCGGTTCCATCGAGGTGGACGGCGAACTCATTGGCTACAAGCACGTGACCAAAAACGGCCAGGACATGCTGCAGACCCTGGACGATAAGGAGATCGCCGCACAGCGCTCTCGCCTCGGCATGGTGTTCCAGCGCTTCAACCTGTTCCCACACATGACCGCGCTGGAGAACGTGATGGAAGCCCCGATCCACGTGCAGCACCAGTCCAAGAAAGCCGCCCGTGACCTAGCCGTGGCCGAGCTTCAGCGCGTCGGTCTGGGCGATCGCATGGACTATTACCCCTCCCAGCTGTCGGGTGGTCAGCAGCAGCGCGTGGCCATTGCCCGTGCTCTGGCCATGAAGCCGGAGATCATGCTCTTCGATGAGCCGACCTCCGCCCTTGACCCCGAACTGGTAGGCGAAGTGCTCAACGTCATGCGTTCCTTGGCCAAGGAAGGCATGACCATGGTGTGCGTGACCCACGAAATCGGCTTCGCCCGCGAAGTCGCCGACCAGATCGTGTTCATGGACGGCGGCGTAGTCGTAGAAAAGGGCGGCCCCGACATCATCGACCACCCCACCGAGCCTAGGTTTAAGGACTTCCTACAGCACGTGCTGTAGGAAGGCTGTTATATTACCTCAGCACTGTCATGCTTCGGCGTCGCCTACGGGGAGCCCACTGGGCTCCCCGCTTTACGGCTCCGCCTACAGCACGTGCTGTAGGAAGGCTCGTTGTTGCAGCTCCAAAAGCGTACGCTGATGAACTCAGCGTACGCTTTTCACGAAGGGGCATGTTCCAATCCTGCAAAGGCGGCGGGTTGGATTCGCTTTGCGCAATAATCGTCCGCTAGGCTGGTGAGCCATGTGTGGAATCGTTGGATACGCGGGAAATATTGAAACGGCATGCGGCAAGCCTTTGGAGGTCTGCCTGCAAGGCCTGGAACGTCTGGAATACCGAGGCTATGACTCGGCCGGTGTGGCGCTGACCGCGCCCGGCATGGATAAGGTGGTCGTGCGCAAGAAGGCCGGCCGTTTGAAGAACCTGGTCGAAGACATCGAGCGCAAGCCGATGCCGCTCGCCACGGTGGGCATCGGCCACACGCGCTGGGCCACCAATGGCGAGCCGAGCGACGTGAATGCCCACCCGCACACCAGCATGGACGGCAAGGTGGCCATCATCCATAACGGCATCATCGAAAACGCCTCTCAGCTGCGTTTCGACCTGCAAGCCGAAGGCTACCGATTCGCCTCCGCCACCGACACTGAGGTGGCCGCTAAGCTGCTCGGCAAGATCGTGGACAAGATTATCGCGGACGAAGGCAAGCCAGACTTGTTCAAGGCTGTGCGCCGTATGGCCCGCATGCTTGAAGGCGCGTTCACCATTCTGGCCACCGACTGCCGCCAGCCGGACATCGTGGTCGGAGCCCGCCATGATTCGCCACTGGTCGTGGGCCTTGGCGAGGGGGAGAACTTCCTCGGTTCCGACGTCGCCGCATTCGTGGCCTACACCAAGCGCGCCATGGAAGTCGACCAGGATCAGGCCGTATGCGTGTCCGCCGACAAGGTCATCGTCGCCGATTTCAACGGCAACGTGGTCGAAAACCCGAAGACCTACACCGTGGATTGGGATGCTTCGGCCGCCGAAAAGGGCGGCTGGGATTCCTTTATGGACAAGGAGATTCACGAAGACCCTGCCGCAGTGCAGCGCACCCTGCTTGGCCGCTTCGACACGAATGGCGACATCACCCTTGATGAAGTGCGTATCGACGAACACGACTTCAAGGCCATCGACAAAATCATCGTCGTGGCCTGTGGCACCGCCAGCTACGCCGGCCAGGTAGCCAAATACGCCATCGAACACTGGGTGCGTATCCCCGTGGAAATCGAACTCGCGCACGAATTCCGTTACCGTGACCCGATTCTGACCCCGCGTACGCTCGTGGTGGCCATTTCTCAGTCCGGCGAAACCATGGATACGCTGATGGCCCTGCGCCACGCGCGCGAACAGGGGTCCAAGGTGCTGGCCATCTGCAACACGCAGGGTGCCTCCATTCCGCGCGAATCCGACGCCGTGCTCTACACACACGCCGGCCCGGAAGTTGCCGTGGCATCCACCAAGGCGTTCGTGGCGCAGATTACCGCCGCCTACCTGCTGGGCCTGTATCTGGCGCAGGTCAAGGGCGCGATGTTCCGCGATGAGATTCATCAGATGCTCGACTCCCTGAAAGACATGCCGCGCAAGATTCAGTGGGTGCTCGACACCCAGCCCAAGACCATCCAGGCGGCCGCCGAGCGCATGGTGAACGCCAACTCCTTCTTGTTCCTCGGCCGCCACGTGGGCTACCCGGTGGCGCTTGAGGGCGCGTTGAAGCTCAAGGAAATCGCCTACACGTTCACCGAGGGCTTCGCGGCCGGCGAGCTCAAGCATGGACCGATCGCGCTGGTGGACGAGGGTGAGCCCGTGGTGTTCATCGTGCCGCCGCAGCGCGGCCGCAATGTGTTGCACGCCAAGGTGATCTCTGGTATCGAGGAGGTCAAGGCTCGTGGCGCGTACATCATCGCCGTGGCCGAGCAGGGCGACCCGGATGTGGAACGGTACGCTGACGTGGTGTTCTGGCGCCCCGCCTGCCCAACGCTGATGAGCCCGCTGGTTGACGTGGTGCCGCTGCAGCTGTTCGCCATGGACATGGCAAAGCTCAAGGGTTACGACGTGGACAAGCCCCGCAACCTCGCCAAGTCCGTGACCGTTGAGTAAGCCACATCGGTATGTGATTGACGAGCCTCATATTCCGTTTGAGATGGACGTGCTGTATGAGGACGAGCGGATCATCGTGGTGGACAAGCCGCATTTTCTGGCCACCATGCCACGCGGCATGTGGTATCGGCAGACCGCGCTGATCCGATTGCGTGAGCGGCTGGGGGAGCCGGACATCACGCCAGCGCACCGATTGGACCGCATGACCGCCGGCGTATTGGTGTTCGTGCGGGATCCGGCCTGCCGCGGCGCGTATCAGATGCTGTTCCAGAACCGGCAGGCCGTCAAGATCTATGAATGCCTGGCACCCTGCCGGCCGATCAGCGGCCCGCGATTCGGCACGATCATGCAGGTCGAACCGCCACGCCCGTTCCCATTGCTGCGCCGATCGCACATCACCAAGGAACACGGCACGATGGCCGCATTCGAGGAACCGGGTTTGGCCAACGCCGAAACCCTCATCGAGCGCGGCGACCTCTGTTTCCCTCCCGCTGGCGGGAGGTGGCGCGAAGCGCCGGTGGGTGGTTCTCGGCGTCTGCCTGATCGCCCGCAGCCGGCTGTGCCGCACGTGATTCCACATCGGCGTTGAGCCGGGCGACGGCCTCGGGCAGGGCGTTGACGGCCTCGACCTGATCGGCCAGCGTTACGTCCTTCATATCCTCGAAGATCTCGCGGTCCCATGCCGGGCCGCGGCCGGTGGTGCCACGGCCGTCTGCCGTGACCACCAGGAAGCCTTGGTCGGCCCACCACTGGCCCTCCCAGTAGAAGGACTGCGAGGCGATGACCTGCTGGAAGCCGGGCCCGCCGTACGGCTTCATCAGCACCGGCAGCTTCTCGGCGTGCGCGTACGGGCTTTCCGGGCTCGGCGCGATGATCGCCGTGTACAGCTGGTGCTCGCCCAGTCGCGTAAACGTGACGTTCGGTGTAAAGCCGGGTTCGGCCGCCGTGGACGCGATAGTGGCGCTCTGTTCTCCCAGAATATGCCGCATCTGGGCGCGGGCGGAACGCATATCGCGGCCGGAGACCACGATGCCGCGCTCGCCGCGCGAGGCGGTCCACTGGCCGGGATCGGTCGTGACCGGCGTGATCGTGCCGTTGTAATCGATACTCACCACGTCGAAACTGCGGGCGTCGTGGTCGCCGAATACGGACTCGGTGGCGGCCGCATCGGCCCAAGCGTCCGGCACCTCAGGCGCGATTTCGGGCGCGCGCTGCACCACGGCCAGCACATCCTCGTCGGTCACGGCGAGCACCGTGCGCACGTTCCAGCCAGCCGGCGTGAACGGGCGGCCGTCCATTGTCAGACGGTTGGTGTCCGTGGCCATATCGTTGAGCGAGCACACCAGACGACCATCCGGCGTGTAGGCGGGCGTGCCGTGAACCAGGTCGATCCACTGCTCGTTCGCGTGCTCCTCAAGCACACGCGTGGCACCCAGCGCGGCCCCATCCGCCGCGACTGCCACCTCAAGCACCTGATCGCGGGTCTGACGGCGGTTCTGCACCAGCACCAGCGGATCGTGGCCGCGACGCCAGTTCACGGCGGCCACATACTCGTACGCCTCGCGATCCCAATCCACATCGGCGTTGCCGGTGATGCCTGCGTACCGGTCGTTCTCATCGAACGCCAGCGTGATCACGGTCAGATACACGTCGGCATTGCGGGTCAGCGCGCGCGGGTAACGGCGGCCGGCGTCCGGCTTCTCGGGGTCAGCCGGATCGCTGATGTGCCAGGTCGGCTCGTCGGCGGTGTCGAAGGACTCGAACAGCACGTGCTGCGAATCCGGGGCCCACCAGAAGCCGTCGTATCGGTCCATCTCCTCGCCGGCCACGAACTCGGCCAGACCGATTTTCCACGTGTTTTCGGCCGGATTGCCGTCCTCATCCTCCACGCTCACGCCGTAGACGGCGGTGATGCGGTCACCTAGTTCGCCGCCGATATCGACCAGCATCAGGTAGCTGCCCGTGGTGTACAGCACATGTTCGCCATCCGGGGCGATGCGCGGGTTCAGCACCGGCGTGTACATCGCCGGGTCCTCATCGAGCCATTCGCCGGCCAGTTCACGGGTGTGCGGCTCGGGTGCGCCGGTCTCGTCATTCCAATCGATGTCGGTCAGGAACAGGCGGCCGTTGATGGTGAACACGATGCGATTGCCGTCGTCATCTGCGGAGTATCCGACGATGCCGGTGCCGCCTTCGCGCGCACGCTCGCGGCGGGCCTTCTCCTCGGCCGGCACGTCCTCGCTGTCGGCGGTTGCGCCCAGCAGTTCGCGCGGGTCGGCCAGCTTGGTCTCATGGTGTTCGCCGGACTCGTCGAACCAGCTCAGCCACAGTGCGGTCACCAGATCCTCGGGGCCGTCGGAGCGCAGGAACAGGGCCCGCGAGCCGTCGCCCACGGTCTGTGCGGAGCGCGGTGCGCCGCAGCCGAAGCGCAGCGTGCGCGCCCGGAGGCGTGGGAAATGCTTGATTGCGTCATTGACATCATTGGTTTCGCTCATACCTCACAACCTACGCGCCTGTGCGGTCAGTGGCGCGCAGGCTTGCGACGCATTCCCGGGAATGTGTCGTGGTGTGGGTGCGAGGTGTGGGCGTGAGGCTTGTCCTAAGATGGGAGCCATGCAGGTGACGATGATCGACGAAAACAAGTACGCCGAAACGATGACCGACGTGGTGCTGCCCGCGCTCGAACAATGCTGCGAGGAGGGCTGGTTCGATCCGTCCGCCGCCGAACGTTCGGCCGGGATCGAGCCGCTGTCCGGCATTATGGGCACCGGCGGCCGCTCGGGCCAGCTGCACTACCTGTGCTACGACTCCGCCAAATTCGACGCGATTCGCGAGCAAGGCGCCACCGCCACCTTCCGCGGGGCCATCGTCATCAGCCACGGCTTCACCGAGTTCGCCGAAAAGTACGACGAGCTCGTCTGGTACTTCCTGCTTGCCGGCTACTCGGTGTGTGTACTCGAGCATCGCGGCCACGGCAAGTCCGCGCGCGACGTGGACAACCGCTGCATGGTGTGGATTGATGACTGGCAGCGCTACGTGGCCGATCTGGCCGGCTTCGCCGAAACCATCGGCCAGCAGTACGCGGCCGGCATGCCGCTGAACCTGTTCTGCCATTCGATGGGCGGCGGCATCGGCGCGGCCGTGTTGGAGCGATACCCCACCCTGTTCGACAAAGCGGTGCTCTCTGCCCCGATGATCGCCCCCGCCACCGGCATGCCGCTGGGCGTGGCCCGTGTGCTGGTCGGCGCGCTGTGCGGACTCGGCTTCGGCAAGAAGCGCGTGTTCGGGCAGTCGGGCTTCACGCCGGAATTCTCGATGGAAGGCAACGAGGGCGCTTCCGAAGCGCGTGAACGCTGGTACTTCAAGCTGCGTTGCGAGAATAGCGAATACCAGACCTACTGCGCGGCGTTCGAATGGGTGCGCCAAGCGTTGAAGCTCAACCGGGCCATACTGAATCCGTCCGCCTGCGCCGAAGTGGAGACGCCGGTGCTGCTCTTCCAGTCCGGACGCGACATCTGGGTACTCAATAAGCCGCAGAATCACTTCGTCCAACTGGTCAAGGACGGCGGCGGCGAGGCGAACATCGTGCGCTTCCCCGAATCGCGCCACGAAATCTTCTCCATGCCCAACAGCACTTACAAGCCCTACCTCGAAAAGATCCTCGGCTTCTACGACGACCCCATGATTGCCTGCGCCGCGTACTGATGTAGCTCTTCACCCATTGTTCACCGTGCGGTCACCTTGTGGCCCGGCCCGCTTTAGATGGCGGGAGAGCCATGGAATTATGGGCATAATGTCTTCTCTCCGCCGCCGCGCCGCCGCGGTTGCGGCCGCGGCATGTGCCGGCGTGCTCGCGTTGACCGGTTGCGCGGCGTTCAATAATTCCGATGACGGCACAGCGGACGGCAACGGCACGTCCGCCACCACGCAGACCTTCCAGCCGTCCGGCGGCAAACCGACTGCCACCCTGAGCATTGCCTCCGGCTCCGAAAACAAGGAAGTCGCCGTCGCCATCCAGAAAGCGGCCGACCAATCCAACGTAGCCGTGACGATGCACTACATGGGTTCGCTGGAGATTATGAACGCGCTCAAGGCCGGCGGCCAGGATCACGACGCCGTCTGGCCTGCCTCCTCGATGTGGATTTCGATGGGAGACACCAAGCACATCGTCAAAGACGCGGCCAGCACCTCCACCACGCCGATCGTGTTCGGCATCGCCAAATCCAAGGCCGTCAAACTCGGCTGGGCTGACGACACCGGTGCCGCCAAGCCCGTCTCCACCGCGGACATCCTCGCCGCGGTCAGCGACGGCAAACTCACGTTCTCCATGACCTCCGCCACGGTGATCGACAGCGCGCTCAACGTCTACCAGACCGCGCTCAGGAAGCCCAGCTGGACCATTTGGGTGGTCGATTACTCCGGTTCGATGTCTGGAGAGGGCAAGAACGGCGTGGTCAAAGGCCTGAACGCGGCGCTCGACCCGGACCAGGCCAAGAAGTCGTACATCGAGCCCGCCAGCGGCGACGTGAACATTCTCATCCCGTTTGAAACCGAGGCCCACCGCCCGGTCAAGGCCACTGGCACAAGCACCAGCGACCTGCTGCATGAGGCCGATGCCACCGATGCCAGCGGCGGCACCGATATCTATGAAGGCCTGCTGAGCGCGCTCGACGAGCTGCCCAGCGAGTCGGAAGCCTCGCAATACACCACCGCCATCGTGCTCATGACCGACGGCCGCTCCAACTCCGATCATCAGGACGAATTCGAAAGCGCCTATAAGTCGCGCGGCCGTGATCTGCCGATCTTCTCCATCATGTTCGGCGATGCCGATCCCAGCCAGCTGAAGTCTCTCGCCACCCTGAGCAACGCCAAGGTATTCGACGGCCGCTCCGGCGACCTCGCCGCCGTCTTCCGCCAAGCCAAGGGCTTCAACTGATGCTCCAGGTAATCTGTGGATTCGTTGTCGGACTGCTGCTCGCCGGGCTCGGTTTCGGACTGGTCGGCGGCGGAGTGCCCGGCCTGATCGTGGCCGTGGTACTGGCCGCACTTGGGTATATCGCCGCCTCCACGCTCACCGAGCCGGAGCGACGCATCGGCAAAATGCTGGTTTCCGCCTTGCCCAACGGTCAGAAGACCGCCGATACGATCGACGCGGCGAACGCTCGACTCAACTCGATCGCCATGCTCACCAAGCAAGTACGTGACCCAGCCGTCAAAGCCGAAGCCAACGACTTCATCGCCGCTACCAAAGATTGAGTGCAATACGTGACCCGAGACACCTCCGCCTACCCGACGTTGCGCCACTACATCACCGTGTACGGCGAGCAGACCGAGAAACTGTTGCGCTCCTACGTGGACGTGGAAAGTTCCGGCGCACGCGATCAGATAGCCACGGCACGAATCGAAACCATCGAGGCGCTGCAAGTGCTCGAACAGACCGCCGCCGGCGAACTCAGCCGGGCGGTAAGCGCCAAGACGTTGGGCATTACGGCCGACTCCGACGCCATCCAACGGTTGGCCCGCATGGATGGATACGACGACGTCGCACCTTCGCCTGTGCCTTCCTCGGCTGCTGATGAAGGACGGCATGCACCCAGTCAGACTCCATCTGGCGGCCCGGCTCACCAGTCGGACCAGAAAACGGACGCACAATGAAACTCTCCAAATCAAAAATCATCGGACTGATCGCCCTGCTTGCGGTAGTGGGCGTGGTCTGCGGCACGCTGGTGTGGCGGCAATCGCAACCAGCACCGGCCGAACCGACCGAACAGGTGAGCATCACCGGCTACCTGGGCGGCGAGAAAATCGGCCTGTTCGATGACGCCAAGTTCAAGGCGCTCGCCGCCAAGCAAGGCATTGCCATCGACTATCGCAAGGCCGGATCGCCGGCCATGATGGATACGGACCGGAAAGGCATGGATTACCTGTTCCCCTCCTCGCGCGCGGCCGTCGAATACGGCAATGCGAAAGGCGTCAAGGCCCCCCAAAGCGACATCGTCTTCAACTCACCGATTGTGCGATACACGCACAAGGCCGTGGCGGACGGGCTCGTGAACGGCGGACTTGTGACCAAGGACGATTCTGGCGCGTACCACATGTGCTTGATTTGGCCGTGAACCAGCCGGATGCGTTCAAGCAGATCAAGGACGACGTGGTCATCGTCTACCCGACGCCGACCGTGTGGAGCACCCACACGCTGATGGCCTTGGACGAGAAAAGGCGGCACACTGCTGAACCTGTTGAAAACACCGGCGGTGCAGAAGCTGGCGTGGGAGCGCCATGGCTTCCGCGCGGCCAACTTCGCCGGCACCGATTCGATCAGCCGATTCGGCGTGGCCGGCACGCTCGACCAGATCCCGGCCGTATCCGAACTGCCCAACAACGATGCCATGCAACACCTCATCACCACCCTCCAATCCGCGCAAGCCAAACTCGTGGCCGACATCTCCATGTACGACACGATGTACACGCAGAACGCCCAGCAATACCGCGAGCTGAAAATGACCGTACTGGCCGGCAAGAAGGCGCTCGCCGACTTCAACGCCAACCAGCTGCCAGCGCTGGAGGCCGAGGCCGCCGCCAGTGGCGACGCCATGCAGGCGCAAGTGCTGAAGAACTTCAAGTCCAAGCTCGACCGTTTTGCCAAGCGACTCGACGACCTCGACCGCATCAGCGTGGTTACCTTGCAGACCGCGCCGCAGATCAAAATCATCCAGAACGCGGACCAGACCATCGTGGACAAGATCGACACCACCATCTCCACCACGATTCCGGTGTGGAAGAGTCAGATGGTGATCGCGCTGGGCCTGTCCAACCAGCGCAAGGTTCTCGACCTGCAGAACAAGGCCGACGATGTGACCAACAAGCTGCTGGCGCGTAACGCGGCCGCCCTGCACAAGGGTGCAGTGGACGCGGAAAAGGCCAACCAGCGTTCCGTGGTGGAAATCGACACGCTGGAGAAGATCAACGCCGAACTCATCGCCACCCTGAAGGAGACCGTGCAGATCCAGAAGGAAGGCGAGGCCAACCGCGAGGCCGCCCAGGTCAAGATGCGCCAAATCGAGTCCGACCTCAAAAACGCCTTGCTCGAAAACGCCCAGCAGATGTGAGCCGTTCGCGCGCCAGCATGCTCCCGTTGGCGGAGTTTGCGGGAACGTCCCGTTGTCTAAATGAAAGTGCAACACCCGTTAGATTGGAAATTGCCTAGAAAAC
>ERZ1027264.1088-NODE-1088-length-14360-cov-4.671933_pt1 | contig 14360 bp, 10 predicted proteins | sample MGYA00519258_ERZ1027264 | MGnify/ENA primary metagenome ERZ1027264 (study PRJEB26926, sample SAMN06164692) | human gut metagenome | biome: ENVO:00009003; feature: ENVO:2100002; material: ENVO:00002003 | host: Homo sapiens | place: USA | collected 2012 ...
CGAGATGCTCAGGAGTCTCGTGGGCTCGGAGATGTGTATAAGAGACAGGCATATTGTGGGTCAGTGGAGCCATCTCGCCGTGGCCGATTCGCCCGATGTGCCCGAATTCGTGTCCTCCACCGACCGTCAGATCGAAACATTCAAGGACTTCACGCGCCGCATGGAACAGGCCGGCATTCCGCCGGAGATCCGTCACCTGGCCAACACGGCGGCCACTTTGGACCGCCCGGAGATTCACTTCGAACTTACCCGCCCCGGCATCGGCCTGTACGGCTACGAGCCCGATCCCGCGATGGGCACCCCGCGCGACTGGCATCTGACCCCGGCCATGCGCCTGCAGGCGCAGCTCGGCACGGTCAAGGATGTGGAGGCCGGCCATGGCATCTCTTATGGCCGCACCTACCTGACCCCGGACAACACCTCGACCGCTATTGTGCCGCTGGGCTACGCCGATGGCATCCACCGCTCCGCTTCCGGTTTCGATATGGAAGGTGCCAAGCACGTGGAGAAGCCGGGCGGCCCGGTGCGCATCATGACCACTGAAGGTCCGAAGCTCTACCGCGTGTGCGGCCGCGTGTGCATGGACCAGTTCATCGTGGACTTGCACGGATCCGCCGCCGAACTCGGCGTTCACGAGGGCGACACGGTCGAACTGTTCGGCCCGGGCCGCGGCGAGGATTACGTTGAGCCTACCGCCGACGATTGGGCCCGCGCCGCCGACACCATCAGCTACGAGATCTTCACCTGCCTGCGCAACCGCATCCCGCGCCTTTACGAGCATGCCGCCGAAGTACTGCCCGCCGCCGACCTCGCCAAGCTCGACCCCGCCACGCTGCTATAAGGTGCATTACCGCCATACGGTGGCACCCCGTAATCCCTTCTTCCCGAATATGTACCACTGACATGTGCTGAGCGTCACATATTCGGGAAATCGGCCCCAATCTCCCGAATATGTGCCGTTGAGTTGACGTCAGTGGCACATATTCGGGAAGTCGGGATTACTGCGGCCGATATGTGTGCCTATGCTTGGAATATGGAAACGACTTTGGATGGGGAACAGGTGCTGAGCGATGAGGGCTACAGCGCCTTCGACGAGGAGCGGTGGGCACCCGAGCCGCCCAAATCCAAGTCGCGCACGGCTTTCGAACGCGATCGCGCGCGACTGATTCATTCGTCCGCTTTGCGGCGTTTGGGCGCGAAAAGCCAGATTCTGATTGCCGGTACCGACGATTTCGCCCGCACCCGACTGACGCATACGCTGGAAGTCGCCCAGATCGGTCGCCAAATCGGCGCATTGCTCGGCTGTGATCCGGACGTGGTCGACTGCGCCTGTCTGGCCCATGACCTTGGTCACCCGCCGTTCGGGCACAACGGGGAGCGTGCGCTCGCCGACATCGCCGGCAATATCGGCGGCTTCGAGGGCAACGCACAGACCATGCGTATCCTGACCCGGCTCGAACCCAAGATCTTTCACCCGGACGGGCGTTCGGCCGGCGTGAACCTGACCCGTGCGGCCTTGGATGCGGCCGTCAAATACCCGTGGACCTTGGCCGAAGCCGACCAACACCCCAAGGGGGAGCGGTCGAAGAAGTTCTGCGTCTACCCGGATGATGAGCCGGTGTTCCGCTGGCTCAAAATCGGCGCGCCCCAGGCCGCCAAGCCCATGGAATGCCAGATCATGGACCTTTCGGATGATGTCGCCTACTCCGTGCATGATGTCGAGGATTCCATCGCCACCGGCGCGTTCGATCCGATTGTGCTCGCCGATCCGAAGATGCTGGACCACATCATCGAGCAGACGCGCGCATGGTATGGGGCGAAGTGGGATGCCGACAAGCTGCTGGCCGCGTTCATGCGATTGCGCCGAGAGCATTTGTTCCCTGCACATTTCAATGGTTCGCGCGAATCGTTGGCACAGCTCAAGAACATTACGTCCGATTTGATCGGTCGCTTCTGCTGGTCGGTGGAAACCGCCACGCGCGACACGTACGGGCCCGGGCCGTTGACCCGGTATTCCGCGAACATCGTGATTCCCGAGAACACGAATTACGAAATCGTGGCGCTGAAGGGCATCGCCGTGTACTTCGTCATGGCGCCTCGCGAGCGCGAGCCATTCCATCAGGAGGAGCTCAAGATCGTATCGGATTTGGTCGATGTGCTTATGGCCGATTCGCCGCTCCCGTCCGACGCTTTGGAAAGCCAGTTCCTGGCCGATTGGAACGAATCCACCAACGACGACGAACGACTGCGCGTCGCCATCGATCAGGTCGCGAGCCTGACCGACAACTCCGCCCTGGCCCTGCACTCCATTTTGTGCTGAGGGCGTGTTGGGCGGGCGCTTCCCTCAGTCTCGCTGCGCGAGCCAGCTCCCCTCGGGTGAGGGGAGCTGTCGCTGTAGACGACTGAAGGGAGTTTCGCGGAAGAAATGATAACCGACGGTAAAAATTTACCGTGTCTCAGGTGAGGCGGTACTCTAGAGACTTATGGTCGGAATGATTAAGAAAGAAGATGTCGAGAAGGTGCGCGCCGCCGCGGACCTGTATGACATTGTATCTGCGACCGTAACGCTTAAGCCCTCCGGCACCGGCACCTTCGTGGGCCTGTGCCCGTTCCACGACGAGAAAACCGGCAGCTTCAACGTGCGTCCCTCGCTCGGCGTGTGGCACTGCTTCGGCTGCGGCTTGGGTGGCGACGTATTCAAATACGTCGAACAATCCGAAAACATCGACTTCCGCGAAGCCGTGGAACTGCTCGCCGACAAGTACCATATCGAGCTGCACTACGAGAACAGCGGCAATGGCCCGGCGCGCGAGAACACCGGCTCCAAGCGCACGCGACTGCTGGAAGCCTGCGAGGAAGCCCAGCGCTTCTTCGTCTCCCAGATCCTGACCAAGGAAGCACTGCCCGCCCGCAAGCTGCTTGGCGGCCGCAACTTCTCCCAAGCTGATTGCGAACGTTTCGGCTGCGGCTACGCGCCGCAAGGCTGGGATAATCTCGTGCGCCACTTGGCCTCCAAGGGGTTTACGCAGAAGGAAATCCTCGACGCGGGCTTGGCCCGTCAAGGCCAGCGCGGCATCTATGACTATTTCCGCGGCCGAGTGACCTGGCCCATCCGCGATTCGACCGGCCGCACGCTCGGCTTCGGCGCGCGCAAGCTGTATGAGGACGACCAGATCGCCGCCAAATACATCAACACGCCGGATACGCAGCTCTACCGCAAAACCCAGGTGCTTTACGGCATCGATTTGGCCAAATCCGCCATCGTCAAGAAGCGGCAGGTGGTGATCGTCGAAGGCTATACGGACGTGATGGCCATGCACTTGGCCGGCATCGACACCGCCATCGCCACGTGCGGCACGGCGTTCGGCGCCGAGCACGCCAAGATTGTGCGCCGCCTGATCGCCGACGATTCGCTGGGTGCGGTCCAGCTGGTCGGGCCGTTGAAGGTCAAGGACCAGCCGTTGAGCTCGCGCATCGTGTTCACGTTCGATGGTGACGCCGCCGGCCAGAAAGCCGCGCTGCACGCTTTCGGCCTCGATTCGGCCTTCCTCTCCCAAACCTTCGTGGCCGTGGCCGACGACAATCTCGACCCGTGCGACCTGCGCATCGAGCGAGGCAACGAGGCAGTGCGCTCGCTGATCGCCCGGGCCAAACCGTTGTATGATTTCGTGATCGACGCCGCCATCAGCCGGTTCGATCTGACCTACACGCCCGGCCAAGTGGGTGCGATGAAAGCCGTGGCCCCGCTGGTGGCGCAGATTCGCGACCGCTCCCTGTGGGACGCTTACGCGCGCAAGTCCGCGGGCCGTATCGGCGTGGACCTTGAGGTGATGCGCCGTGAGGTGATGAACGCACGCCGGCAGATGCATGTACGCGATGAGGACGCCTACGCGCCCAAACGTCGATTCGAGCGTGACGAGCCGCGTGTGGAACCCGGCACCAACCCGTACGCCAATCCGGCCACGCGCAAGGCGTTGGAGCGCCGTGACGCCGCCGAACAGGCGTATTTCAAGATTGACGACGCCGTATTCATCGCCGAACAGCAGTTCATGGCCGTGCTGATTCAGGTGCCGCGCGCCATCGACCGCACCATGTTCGGGCAGCTGACCATCGACCATTTCATGACTTCGGTGTTCCGCACCCTGTTCCAGGCGATCGCGGCCGCCGGCGGACTGCCATCCGACGATACCCCGCAGGGGCTGTGGATGCACAACCTCACCAAGGCCGGCGGGCCGATGCTCAATCAGGTGATCAACGAGCTGGCTGTCATGCCTCTGCCTCTGCCTGGCGACGACAGTGGCAACGGTGCGCAGCCTCTGCAGTCGAACGCGCCCGGCGGTGCTGCCGCCGTGCAGCTGCGCCCTGCCACGCCGGAAGAGCAGCGCTATGCCACCGAGCTCCTCACCCGACTACTGGACATGGGCTTCATGCGCCAGATCGGCTTGGCCAAACGCCGCATGGCCCAACTGCCCGACGGCGAAGAGAAGATAACCCTCCTTGGCCAAATCACCTGTATGGAGACTGCTCGCAAAGATCTCCAAGCCCAAATCTATGGCAACACCGTTGGCTAATAATCTCTCCCTCTGACGAGGGAGGTTACTGGCCGCAGTCGGGCGGGGCGAGAGAAGCGACGTCAGATATATCGCGCAGCATCGATGTCACATCAACTATTCGTTTGATATTAACTTTTTAATGACAAACGATAAATTATGGTATAATGCAAGTATGAATTGCTTGGTTTGCGCAATGAAGCGGAGGCTCAATCATGGCAACGACAAAGAAACTATCCTTCGGTTTGGATAAGGCCGGTGGCGCGGCCTTGATCCTGGCCCGCATCGGTGCCGCGCTCCTATGGATCATCGCAGCGCTCGCGGCCGTGGTGTGGGTGGTATTCCTCATTTCCCCGCGCTCGTTCGCCGCGAACTTCGGCAGTGTCGACCTGAATGTCGGCGGCGCGTTCACCCTCAGCATCAAGGGCGACTTGTTGGACTACTCCTATAATCTGCAGAACTTCCACGACGGTCCCGTCAACATGGTAGCTACCATCTCCACCGGTCTGGCGAGAATGGTGGTCTACGCTCTACTGGCCTTGGCGTTCTCCGAAATGGCCGCACTGTGCAAGGATTTGACGGTGTGGCTTGCAGACGGCAGGGATGCCACGCCTTTCCAAGGCATGGTGTCCGACCGGTTGAACAGGGCTGGCTGGTATCTGATTGTCGCGCCGATTGTGGGTCTGGTGAACTTCATCGTATGTTTCCTGGCTGGCACGGGCGGCAACTGGGGCTTATGGATGAGCGGCATGATGGTGATGATTGGCATTATCCTGTTGCTGATTGCGCGCATCTTCGATTATGGCATGGGTCTGCAACGGGAAGTCGACGGTCTGCTGTGAGGGGGAAGAGCGCCGTAGACCCGCGTGGCGCCGGTCCGAACAGGGCCGGTCCGAACACCGAGGGCCCGAATGAGGACAGCCTGAACATCGTTGATTCGAGCGAGACCGGCCTGAATGCGGCTGACTCAAACTCCACCGGTCCGGCCGGCATAGGCCATATCGTCCTGCGCCTCGACCGCATCATGGTCGAGCGAGGCCGCTCACTCAACTGGCTGGCCGATCGGGTGGGCATCACCAACGTGAACCTTTCCAAAATCAAAAACAATCGCGTTTCCGCCATCCGCTTTTCCACCCTCGCCGCCATCTGTGCGGCATTGGATTGCCAGCCCGGCGACATTCTTGAATATGTGGATGGCATTTCGGGCGATGCGGACGATGCGAATAGCAAGTAATCGCACGCATGCCAACTCTTCTCCTCCTGGCCTGTGATTGATTGACAATCAGGGATTACATGCCAAATGGGAGAGATAAACATGTGGAGGTTGGATTGGATGGGTGCAGAAGTTGCGGATTGGCCCCATCCAAATTGGACTGGTTTGGGTGGGGCCAATCCGATTCGTTCAATAATGAAGCGCGATACCAAGCAGCGTCGAACGAAGGGAAACTCATGACGCAGAATCGTGCGGAACTCAACCGTAATTTGGCCCAGATGCTCAAGGGCGGCGTGATCATGGACGTCACCACGCCCGAGCAGGCGAAGATCGCTCAGGACGCTGGTGCCTGCGCGGTGATGGCGCTCGAGCGCATCCCCGCCGACATCCGTGCCGCCGGCGGCGTTTCCCGCATGAGCGACCCGGCCATGATCAAGGGCATCCAGGAAGCCGTGTCCATTCCGGTTATGGCCAAGGTGCGTATCGGACACATCGCCGAGGCCCGCATTCTGCAGGCCATCGAAATCGATTACATCGACGAATCCGAGGTGCTTTCCCCGGCCGACGACGTGTACCACATCGACAAGAACCAGTTCGATGTGCCGTTTGTGTGCGGTGCGAAGAACCTGGGCGAGGCGCTGCGCCGCATCGCCGAGGGTGCAGCCATGATTCGCACCAAGGGCGAGCCCGGCACCGGCGACGTGATTCAGGCCGTGCGCCACATGCGCACCATGAACAAGCAGATCCGCGAACTTGTCGGCCTGCGCGACGACGAGGTCTACGAGGCCGCCAAGCAGCTGGCCGTGCCCTACGACCTGGCCAAGTACGTGCACGACAACGGCCGTCTGCCCGTCGTGAACTTCGCCGCCGGTGGTGTGGCCACCCCGGCCGACGCCGCCCTGATGATGGAACTCGGTGCCGAAGGCGTGTTCGTGGGCTCCGGTATCTTCAAGTCCGGCGATCCGGCCAAGCGCGCCGCCGCCATCGTCAAGGCCACCGCCAACTGGCAGGACGCCGATCTGCTCGCCAAGCTGTCCGAAAACCTAGGCGAAGCCATGGTCGGTATCAACGAGGACGAGATTCAGACCATCATGGCCGCTCGCGGAGAGTGACGGGAGTCGAAGCCGGAGAGGACAACATGGTTGTAGCTGTTGAATACATTTCCAAAGAAGAATCCGCAGACGCCGAAACCGCCACGCACGGCGTGACCGGTATTCTGGCCGTGCAGGGCGCGTTCGCCGAACATGCGGCGGTGCTCGACAAACTCGGCGCCCCGTGGAAGCTGTTGCGCGCGGCCGAGGATTTCGATGAATCCATCGACCGGGTCATCCTGCCTGGCGGTGAATCCACCACGCAAGGCAAACTCCTGCGTTCCACCGGCCTGTTCGAGCCGATCGCCGCCCACATCAAGGCCGGCAAACCGGTGCTTGGCACCTGCGCTGGCATGATTCTGCTGGCCAAGAAGCTCGACAATGATGAGAACGTCTACTTCGGCGCGCTCGACGCTGTAGTGCGCCGCAATGCTTACGGTCGTCAGCTCGGCAGCTTCCAAGCCATCGCTGATTTCGGCCAAGCCGACGACCCACAGCGCATCGCGGACTTTCCGCTGGTGTTCATCCGTGGACCCTACGTGGTGTCGGTCGGCCCCGAGGCTACGGTCGAAACCGAAGTCGATGGTCACGTGGTGGGCCTGCGCCAAGGCAACATCCTCGCCACCGCCTTCCATCCCGAACTCACGGACGACGTCCGCATCCACGAGCTCTTCCTGTCGCTGTAGCCGATTCGTCTGCCGTTAGACTGGTATTCGACCGACGAATCAAGGAGACGATCTGCCATGCAGTTCACGCTGAACCGGCGCAGCACGGTGCCGATGTACCGGCAGCTGGCTGCTGAGCTGCGTGAACAGATTGTCTCCGGCGCAATGGCTGAGGGCTATCGTCTGCCGCCTGAACGCGAGTTGGCCTCACGCCTCGAGGTCAATCGCACCACGGTATTACAGGCCTATCAGCAACTCAAAGATGAGGGACTCATCGCCTCCAAAGTAGGCAAAGGCACGTTCGTGCTGCCGTTGCAGCATATTGAGACTGCCCGGATTCCTGTAGTGAGACATGAGCCGATTGACGAGGAGCCGAAACCGAGCGTTGTGCGGCCGCCATGGTCGGTGTTGTTCTCTGATTATTCCAACCGGTTTACCTACCATGACATCGCCTCGGCCGAGCGGGCGCAGCGCGGCGACACCATTATTGACTTCGCCACCGGTTCGCCGAACCCGGCGGATATCCCGGACGATCTGCTGCGCAAGGTCAGCATCGAAGCATTCGAATCGCGGGAATTCGACGGCCAACCGGAATCACCTATCGAGGGATTCGAAGAGTTGCGTGCGCTGCTTGCCGAACATATGCGCGCACGAGGCGTACAATGCGGCGTCCGCAACGTGATGGTGCTCTCCGGCTCCGAGCAGGGCATTGACCTCATCGTGCGCGCGTTCATCAACCCCGGCGACTGCGTGCTGGTCGAACAATCCACGTTCTTCCCGGCATTGCAGACCTTCCGTTCGGCGGATGCGCGCATCATCGGCGTTCCAGTGGACGAGCACGGTATGCGTACAGACCTGTTGGATGGGTATTGCGCGCGATTCCGGCCCAAGCTCATTTACACCGTCCCGACGTTCCAAAACCCTACCGGTACCACGCTGCCGCCCGAACGACGCAGCGAACTCATCGACGTGGCGCGGCGCTATCAGTGTCTGATCGTGGAAGACGATGCTTACGGCGATTTGTGGTACGGCGGGGAATCGTCCGACGCACATCGCCCCATACCGCTTAAGGGCATGGAGAATGCGGGATACGTGATGTATTTGTCGACGTTCTCGAAAACCGTCACTTCGGGCCTGCGCACGGGATGGGTTGTGGCCGATCCGCATGTGATCAACCGGCTGGCGGCTCTGCGGCGCATGGTCGACCAGCATACGAGCACGTCATCGCAGCGCATCTGCCTGGAACTGCTTAAAGAAGGCCGCGTCGCCGAACATTTGCGCGGTTTGATTAAGGCTTACCGCATTCGACGAGATGCAGCAATCGCAGCATTGGAGCGGTATGCGCCGGATGAAGTGTATTGGACCGTGCCTGCAGGCGGCTACTATATTTGGGTTTCCTTACCGGACGGCGTGCGCTCTCTGGATGTATTGGAATCCTGCCGTTCCCAAGGCGTCACGTTCATGCCGGGCAGCGTGTTCGACGTTGACGAAATGGATGATTCCCACATCCGTCTCAACTTTGTGCGCCCGGATGCTGCTGACATTGATACCGGCATTCGAATCATTGGCGAGACGATAGCACAGATGTAGCCAAGTGACTGGCTCATTGCGGTTGTCGAGTTTTTTTTTGATGGCTGCATACCCACATCGATGGGTGCATTCGACGAATGAATAAGCGAGGAAGCCATCATCAGTTCGCTGTGGCATGCGCATAGCGTTGTCGGGCGAACGGGGCAGACCACGTGGTCGTTGCGTGACCTGGCCGATCGAGCCGGCATCGCATTGCCCCTGGCGTAGTGGCGAGGTGGCGCAGTAACGAGTCACGCCATCGCGAGCCGATGATGCGAAATGCGGAACCGGTCGCGGCCATCAACGGCTATCATACATGCGGAAGCAACGATACGTTGGCGTCAGCACATCCATCTGACTCCAGAAAGGGACACGATATGACCACATCCTCCGTTTCGCCGGTGACCACTGAACTGGCGGGCAGCGAAACCGGCATCACGCTTGTCATTCACGCCGGAGCGGGCAGTCGTGGCAAGCACAGCACGCCTGAACGCATCGCCCAGGTCGAACTTGATCTGCAGCGCGCCCTCGATGCCGGATACCAGTTGTTGGAATCCGGAGCACCGGCGCATGAGGCTGTGGTCGCCGCCATCCACGTCATGGAAGACGCTCCCGAATTCAACGCCGGCCGTGGTGCCGCCCTGACCAGCGATGGCATCGCCCAGATGGACGCCTGCCTGATGACCGGCGATGGCGAGGTCGGTGCGGTCACCGGCGTAAGCACCGTGAAGAACCCGATCGATGCGGCGCGTGCCGTCAAAGAGCAGACCAAGCATGTGCTGTTCGCGGACCCGACCGATGCAGAAATCGCCGATTGGGGCGTTGCGACCGAAAGCAACGAGTACTTCATCACCGAACAGCGTCGTCAGTCCTTGGCCGAGGCTCAGTCCGGTGGCGATGAGTGGGAGAAGCATGGCACCATCGGCGCCGTGGCGCGCGATGCCGAAGGCAATATCGCCGCCGGCACGTCCACTGGCGGCATCACCAACCAGATGCACGGTCGTGTAGGCGATTCGCCGCTGCCCGGTTGCGGCACGTTCGCCAACCAGTCCACGGTGGCGGTGTCCTGCACCGGCATCGGCGAGGCATTCATCAAGGTGGTCGCCGCCCATCAGGTGTCGGATCGTGTGCGTTTCGCCGGCGAGAACGTCGAGGATGCCGCGACGGCCACTTTGGACGAAGTCGCCGCGCATCATGGCGATGGTGGCATGATCGTTCTGCCGGCGGTCGGCCGTGGCGTGGTCGCCTACAACAGCGAGATGATGAACTTCGGATACCGTAGCGCGCAAGGCGGTAAGGTGCAGGGCTGATTGCCCCCTGTATTGCGGCATATAACATGAATGGCCGGTGTGCTGCGGATTCTTGGTAAGGAATCCGCAGCACACCGGCCATTCATGTATGCGGCGAGTGCCGCCGATCGGTGCGGCAGTGTGCGCTACTTGGTGATCGTGTTATACGTGGGCATGTTCGTGTAATCGAACTGCACGTTCTTTACGTTCTGTGCAGACACGGCGGCGAAACGTTTGACCGGGAATACTGGGGTAATACGCAACTTCATCGCTCCTCTTCCTCGAATGAAACTATGTTCCATTGGTATGAGCCAGCCACGTACGGTATTCGTGTCTGGCCTGCCACACAATGATGCAGCCGTATATACGGGCACAGCATTGCGCGGCAGTTCATTGTATGGAAGACATGCAAACTCAATGTTTCCTTGTCCAAATAAAAAAACGAGCGCGGCTGATGTGCGGCACCGGTCCAAAAACTCATGTCCGCCAGCGCAACGCGACTACGTACCTTATGCTGGTCTGCGCGTAAAATAGAATGGTTGCGATATTGGGTTATTCACGGAGGAATGGATGCGACGCTGGCTGATCAATGTAGCCAAAAATGAGACGATTCTCATCGTCGCCGCAATACTCGCCCTGATTTCGTGTTTCATTGTGCCGCCGGACGCCGATTACAAAAGCTACATTCACGCCAGCACCATCAGCCAGCTCATCTGCCTGATGATTGTGGTGTGCGGATTCCAGCGTATCGGCGTGTTCCGCATCATCGGTTCGCGATTGCTGGAGAAGGTCAGCACCATGCGCGGACTGGTCATTACGCTTGTCGCTTTGACGTTCTTTTCCGCGATGTTCATCACCAATGACGTTGCGCTGGTCACGTTTGTGCCGTTCGCGGTGGCCGTGCTCATCATGGCTGGGCAAGAGGATAAGACCATCCTCGTGGTCACGCTGATGACCATTGGCGCGAACGTGGGCAGTATGCTCACCCCGATCGGCAACGCGCACAACCTGTATCTCAAAGCCCTGACCGGCATGCCGACCATGGAATTCCTCGGCATCATGGCACCGTATTCCGGCACGGCGGCCGTGTTGCTGGTCATCGTGATTTCCGTGGTGTTTGGCGGCAAACCGGTCGGCGACCTGGGCGACCTCGAAACCGGCGTGCTGGCTCCCGAGCGCAACAAACACCAGCCCGACGAGATTCGTATCACCGGCTACGGCGCCGGTTATGGCGGCTGGCGCACCATCGTCTACTCGCTGCTGTTCATCGTCTGCCTACTGGCCGTCTCCGACGTGATTCCCCTGTGGGTGATGTGCGTGATCGTGGTCGTCGTGTTCCTGTTCACCGATCGGCGCGTATTCAAATACGTGGATTGGGGACTGCCGCTCACCTTCTGCATGTTCTTCATCTTCATCGGCAACATGAAGCGCGTGCCCGAATTCTACGAACTGGCGCGCTCGCTGGTCGGCGGCCATCCGCTGGAGGTGGCGGTCGGCTCCAGCCAGGTCATCAGCAATGTGCCCACCACGATTCTGCTTTCCGGCTTCTGCGACCAATGGCGCGATCTGATCATTGGCACCAATTTGGGCGGCATGGGTACGCTCATCGCCTCGATGGCCTCGCTTATTTCTTACAAGAACGTCGTGCGCCAATACCCGCACAAGAAAGGCCGGTATCTGGCCGTCTACTCCGCCGTCAACGTTCTGTTTTTGGCCGTATTGCTGACCTTGAGCTGGATCATCGAGCCGAGTCTCTGAGCCGCCGTTGTGGGTTGGGCCGGTCTACCGCGCGTATACGGTGGGGGAGCCGGTCAGTCGGCTCATGGCCGACTGCGGGATGTCGTGGATGCGGCCGATGGTGGCATCCAGCGTGGATACGCCGGATACGCCGTCTGTGTTGGCTGTGTTGGCTGCAGAGGTGATGCTGGATACGCCGACTGCGGACGATGATACGGCCGCAACCATCGGCTGACGATAGGCGTTGGAGTTGCGGGCCAGCCGGGCGAGCGCAGGGCGCTGCCTGCGGAACAGATTGATAAACATACCGCATACTCCTTCATCGTTGGCCGGCGGTCTTCTGGCCGCCGTGGTTTCCATCCTGCCCTCCCGTGCTTGTATTCGCTATGGGGGATAGCCCCTATTATTCCCTGAATCTGCACGATTCCCCCTCATCCTTGAGGGTGATTCTAACGGCAAAGGAATCGGCCTAATGGCCGATGTCGATCAGCGCGAAGCCACCAGCGTGACGCTGTACGGCTTGATCTTCATCGCCAGCAATGAAGACGGCGACGGCAATGTGTAAGCCCGACGTTCCGGCACAATCGCCCCCGAAGCCTCGCCGCGGTATCCGATAGTGGTTTTCGCCGTCGGACTGGCGCTTAACGTCGTCACCTCCAAACGCACCGGTCGCGATGGCGAGGCGCCCAGCCCGGCCAGTCCGCGCGCGATTTCCAACGTCACATCCACCGGGGAATCGGAGGTATTGACGATTTTGATGTAACGGCAGGCGTCATCCCCGTCATGCCCGGTGGCACTGACATACAGATGTTTGGCGTGGCGTGACGCGGTCTGCTCGATGGACACGGCATATGTCGTGTCGCCCAGATGCGTGGAAAACAGCCGCTCCACCTCATAATTCACCGTGGGGTTCACATGCGCCGGATTGAGTTCGATAAGATTCTGCGCCCACCCCTTAGCCGGGATATGCGCGAGCAGCGGTGCATAGGAGGTCATGCGCACCACGTCGGAATTGCGCTCGCAACCGGTCAGGAACGCGGCCTCGCCGAGTGCCGACTTCCACGTGTTCGCGCCCTGTTCGGTCTGCGGTTGGCCGGCAAAATAGCCGTTGGCTGAATATTCGCCGAAATAGACGCCGGCGCCGCAACGCGGGTAAGCGTCGAATCGTGACGCTTGGTATGCAAACCATTCGGGGGAGTGGTAAGAATGTTCGTCGACGATAATCGCGTCACCGGTGGCGGAATCATGTGCCCCGGAATCGGTTGCGGCCAACGCTCGCGCATGGTCCCAGCTGCGTTTCATCGTCGGCTGGAAGGGGAACAGTCCGGCGCTCATCACACACAGCATATCCGGGTATCGTTCGTGAATGGCCTCGCTGATCATGTCAAACTTGGCCACGTAGTCAGCCCCGAAATTTTCGTTGCCCACGCCGATCATGTCCAGGCCGAACGGTTCTGGATGGCCCATATCACGCCGGACCGCGGCCCACGAGCTGGACTCCGGATCGCCATTCGCGAATTCGATGAGGTCCAGGTAGTCCTGAATCACATTGTTGCGGAAGGTGGCCGAATTGATATCCATGTGGCGCGGATCTCGGCCGGGCGACTGGCATGCGATGCCGGCGAACAGAGTAGGCAGCGGCTTGGCCTTGAGGTCCTCGCACAGGCAGAAATACTCGTAGAAGCCGATCTGATAGCTCTGCGAATAGCTGGAACCATCCGGCATCTTGAACGACCACATCGAATACTGTTGGCGTCGCGCGGCCAGAGAGCCGACGGTATCCTTCCAGCGATATTCATTGCCGGGCGTCACACCTTCGACGATGCAGCCGCCGGGGAATCGCAGAAACGCTGGATGCAACGCCTGAATGGTCTCCACCAAATCGCGGCGCAGCTTGCCGTAACGCCATTTCGGGTCGCCCGCGCCCCAATAGTCCGCATCCATGAACTGCACCAGATCCAGATCGAACGTGGCGCGTTCGCCGGCGTCAATGGTGATACGCAGCTTGCCGTAATCGGTGTTCAGGCCGGTTACGTCGGCGTTGAACCGGTACCAGCCGTCACGGCCGATGGCGATGGCACCATCCGACGAATCCGGACTGATCGAAACGCCGGAATCCTGCGCATCGGCCCCATCGTCCTGCCCCAGACCGGTCTCTTCCGTATCGTCAAGCGGATCGGAGTCCACGATATACGACCTGTCTCTTATACACATCTCCGAGCCCACGAGACTCCTGAGCATCTCGT
>ERZ1027264.1134-NODE-1134-length-13705-cov-4.850842_pt1 | contig 13705 bp, 9 predicted proteins | sample MGYA00519258_ERZ1027264 | MGnify/ENA primary metagenome ERZ1027264 (study PRJEB26926, sample SAMN06164692) | human gut metagenome | biome: ENVO:00009003; feature: ENVO:2100002; material: ENVO:00002003 | host: Homo sapiens | place: USA | collected 2012 ...
CGAGATGCTCAGGAGTCTCGTGGGCTCGGAGATGTGTATAAGAGACAGAGATAACTCAATTGAGGTATCTACCTGTCTTGTTCATATTTCACTATATAGGTCATTCATATTAGTTCTTTGAAAATGTCTATATGAGTATCTATCAAATTGATGTGAGTCATTTTTTAGCTTAAATATGTTGCCACACGCAACAAATTTTTATAGCCTATGTACCCAATCAATAGCCGCCTCTGCCCAATGAGCCGCCACCGGCTGATAGTGACCTTCCCATGTGGCAGTGGTTTCGTCGCACAATGCAAGTCCATGTCCACCGTATTCATAAATGTGGCTCTCGAATGGAATGTGATACTTTGAAAGACTGCACATATACCAAAGTGTGTTCTCAACCCTTACACAGCCATCATCAGCACAGTGCCAAATGAATGTAGGAGGAGTGTTCTCCGATACTCTCTTCTCCATTGAAACAAGCTCTCTGAGCTCCGATGATTTTTCCTCGCCAATAATATTGAGGATTGAGCCTTCATGAGTGTATTCAGGGTCGGATGTGATAACAGGATAGCCCAAGATAGAGCCGTTTACCTTGATGTCCTCAGGATTGCAGCCAAGAGGCTTTGTGAGCAGCTCGCTGTTCCAGAAGTTTGCCATTGTTGCCGCAAGGTGTCCGCCTGCTGAAAAACCGCATACTATTATCTTGTCAGGGTCAATGTCAAATTTCTCCGCATTATCTCTAACATATTTGACAGCCGCTGCACATTCCAAAGCGTCAGTAGGAAATTTTTTCTTGACGCATGAGTATCTTAGCACAAATGCACATATGCCTGCACCCAAAAATCTGAATGCAACAGGTTCAGCTTCACGCTCAGAACACCAATCATATCCTCCGCCCGGGCAGATTATAATTGCCTTGTGCTTCTTTCTGCCTATTTCCTCAGTGAGTGTGTTGTAATAGCAATCGAGCACAGGTGCGCAGCCTTCGCTTGAAACGCCAGCCTTTTCATAATCTACTTTTATTTCTACTGTTTCTTTAAGCATTTTATTTCCTCCGAAAAATTTATTCTGTAGCCGCCTGCTGGTCTGTCTGAGAGGACGAGTCAGCAGGTGCTGCATTTTCTGTCATATTCACGCAGACGATATAGCCGTCAACGTTGTTGCCTGAGATAGTGTTAGGACGCTCATTGTTGCTGTCGTCAAGTGGGATAGGCACGTTCGTGGTGCTGCCCTTGTCTGCGGCAACGTAGTAAACTGAATACTCAGTGTCATCAAAAGCCGTGAATGTGAGCGGCTTTTCAAATGTATAGTCCTTGACAAAATCTATGTATTCTTCAAGGCAAAGCTTGTTTGCTGTCATTATCTCAGCGTGTGGTATACCCACATATCTGAAATGATAAGCCATAGGGCTTACACCTGTGATGTCAGCTTTGTCCTCTGGGTATCTGAGGATGAGTCCGTATTTCCAGCAGTTTTCAGATATCCAACTATAATCTCCCTCGCCTGTGAACTCAGGATATGCGCCTGTGCTTGAGTCATAAAGATGCAGGTCAAAGGCAAGTCCAGTGTCGTGCTCGTAGCAGGCAGAGCTACTGTCTTCATCATCTTCCGCAGGCATAGCTGTGTTTATCATAAGTGTTGATATCTTCTTGTCAGCATAAAAATCATTGCCCATTTTGCCAAAGGCTTCAAAGGTCTCTTTTTTAGCCGCCAGTTGAGTGCTGCTGGTGGACATTATTTGACTTCCGTTCTTGTCAAACAAATAGGAATAAACTGTGTCTGTGTTATTCACTGTACCGGTAAAGGAATGGTCGCCATTAACGAGAATAAGATCTCCATTTACCATATCAGTTTTGTTTTTTGCGGTAACATACATATAATTGCCCGTAAGCTTTTTTACAGCTTTTTTACTGCTGCTGTCAGCCTTGACCGCAGATGAGTTTGAGGAGCTGTCGGAAATTTTCTTCGGGCTGTCAGCCTTTGAACTGCACGATGTAGATATTCCTAGAATGATCAAAAGCAGTATGGCAAGAGCCGCTGCAATATTCTTGTATTTATAACGTTTTACTTTTGGCACTTAACATCACCTTCCTGTATAACATACACCTAAATTATAACACATTTTTCGTAATAAGTGAACCATATGCCACTGTAGTGTCGGCACTTTTGTTATATCAGACAAATGTTTTGCGGGCGTTTTATGCAACAAGCACAAACAAAATAAGGGCTGTACCGCAAAATAGTACAGCCCTTAGCAATAAATATTCTGTTAGTTTCTTACATAGTCAACAACAGACTTTATGAACGCACGTCCTTCAGGGGAGTGGGAAAGCTTATCAAAATCGCATGAGCAAACTACCACCTTGCCGCCGTCCTTTTCATACTCGTAGAGGAGTGAAAGATCGTGGTTGCGGTCAAAGTTGTCGATAGTTCTCACGATAACATTTTTCTCACCCTTAAAGTCGTCAAGAATAACCGAGCGTGAGTTCTGAACTATCTCCCACCACTGTGGCGTTGAGTATTTTTCCCCTGCAAAGCCTGCAAGGGCAGGGTGTTCGGTGTCGATAAGAAGTCCCATTGTGCCAACAGGGTCAGGTTTTTTCATCATCTGTGAGATGATACAGAACATATGATAGCACCAGAAGTCCTGACAGTAGAAGCCCTCAATAGAATTTTCAAGCCTTGAAAGGTCAGGGACGATAAGCACTGTCTTGCCCTGTTTCAGCAGACTTTCAGCTTCGCCATTTACCTCGTTAAAAATATATGCGCCGCTTATATCTGTCTTTTCAACTGTCGGTATCACCCAAAGGTCATAGTGATTGTGTATGTCAGTGCCATCTATTTCAAGTGCAAGCACAGCCTTTGTGTTCTTTGTGACCTGTGGGAGAGTAAACTCTACATCGCAAATGTCAGTGTAGTTGCCTTCTGCAACAAAATTCTTTTCGACCTTGCCAATGACATCACCGTTTTCAAGTGTAAGAGTGCAAATAAGCTTGCCGACTTTAAGGTAAGGTCTGTAATTGCAAAGCTCTGTGTGCGCCTTGAAACTGCTGTCTGCCTCGAAAACATAGCTGTCAAAACGTGCCATTACAACAGCATCATTGCAGAACTCTCTCCACTCGCTGTCTGTGATAAGTCCCTTGCTGTCCATGAATGCGTCAAGTACACCCACAAGGGCAGTACCCTGACCGCTGAAATCCTGAATATCGAGTATCTGGAAACCGCCAAGAAGTCTTGAGCGGAAAACAGCCTCCATTTCTTCCTTATAGCACTGCACAGCAAGCTTGCCTGAGCATTTGAAATAATCCTCAGCCAGCGGAAGCAGACCCTTTTTTTCAAGTCTTTCTCTGAATACCTCAAAGTTTCTGGCTTTAAGGGATCCTGTGTATTTTTCTATCTCCTTGAAGTTCGGATAAGTTTCATACTGACCTATTTCGTGAGTAACGATAGGCACTTCAGGGATAAAATCTGCGTCAGCTTCGCTTGCCTTGACAGTTTTCATGGTCGTGCCGTACTGTATCTGAACAGTGCCGTCCTCTGAAATTTCCGTGGAGCTTGCCTGCTTCTTAGGTCTTATAATGCTGTCATAATCGTGATTTGCCGCAGGCTTGTCAGTCTGAATATGACCAAGTGGAGCGTCACACATAGCATATGAGCCTCTTATAAGCCTGTCGTTTGCAAGTCTTACGCCAACAAAGAAATCGTCATTTTCTATAACGTTAGGGAACCACTGAAAATTGTTTGAGCCTTGTGTGTAAAGGTGTCTGTTGTCAAATTTCTTGTAGCCGCCTATGATATCGTTGAGTATCTTCTTTGAGCCCCAAAGCTCGTTGCCCATTGACATCATGCAGTAGGAAGGGTGATTGCCGAAGAATTTCAGCATATTGAAGCCCTCTTCAACGAGGAAATCCTGCTCCTCCTGATTGTGGTTTTCCTCGCCCTCTTCTGTGATAGTTCCCCAGAAAGGAAGCTGTGGCTCCATATAGATTCCAAGCATATCCGCAGCGACAAACGCAGCCTCAGGGGGACAGCAGGTGTGATAACGATAGTGGTTCATGCCGTATGACTTTGATATCTTCATTATCCTCAGCCATTCCTCAAGGTCGGTAGGTGCAAAAGCGGTCTTAGGGAATATCATGCCGTCATGTTTTCCTCTGAGAAAGGTTTTTTCGCCGTTTATGGTGAATTTTCCGCCCTCAGTCCTGAACTCACGCATACCGATGATATGCTCGCTCACGTCGCCGTCGATATCTATTTTCAGCTTGTAGAGGTTAGGCTCATGCTCACTCCAAAGCAGGCAATCGTCACCCATTTTGTATAAAGCGTCAAGCTTGCCGTTTGTGTATTCAAAGCTCTGCACCTCAGGAGTGTGGCTTCTTTCGCTGTTGAAGCTCTCAGCACTTATGACAGCTTTTCCACTTTTTCCGCCTGTTATGTTGGCTGTTACTCTTACTGTCTTGTTGTGGATATCGCACCAAAGCATAACATTTTCAGCGTGGGCGTTTTTGTAGCCTATAAGCTCGATGCGTCCTGTGATACCATTCCAGTTGGTCTGAGTGTCAGGTGAAGTCAGGTGTCCGCCCTTGGTCTTGTAGCCAACATTTGAAACGCAGATAGTCATTTCATGCACGCCAGTACCGATATACTCGTTCAGGTCATAGATGTGCGGAGTGCAAAGGCTCTCCTGCCTGCCTATCTTTTTGCCGTCTATATAAAGTTCAGTTATTCTTGTTCTTTCAAGATAAAGTTTAAGATTTTCACATTGCAGAGCAGAGAAGTCAACGTTTTTTCTGAACCATGCAAAGCCCTCAAATTTATATGTGTCTGTAAGAAAGCCTGTTTCTCTCTTAGTATTGTATTCGCCTTTTTTAGCGTTGGAAGTAGTGTTTGGTAGGTTTATTGTATCATCAAAAACAAGGTCAGTACCCTTACATTCCTTATCAAGACACAGCAGCCACTCGCCGCTGAGGTCAAGCTTGTTTACCATTAAGCAACTATCCTTTCAAGTTCAAATTTTCAATATCCATTATAACATATGGTATTGCCCATTTCAACAGTAATCCTTTGATTTAACCAAAATGCTATAAAATTTTGTTGTTTTTAACAATAAAATATGATACAATAAGATTAAAAGAAATCTGCCAACTGGAGGTGCAGGAAAAATGCTTGAAAATACAGACAGAAAGCTGTTGTGGCTGTGGCTCGATGTTGCGTTCGGACCTGCGGACAAGCGTTTGTGGGATGTTATGTCATATTATGACAGCGTTGAAGAAATGTGCGATGATCTATTGTCACTGCGCTGTGGATATGTTACTCAGCAGGAGGCTGAAAAGATAGCCTGCTGTACATTCTTTCAGGCGAAACAGGTGGCTGAATACTGCGAGAAAAAGGGTATATATATCCTCACCCCTGACGATCCTCTTTATCCTGAACGGTTGAAACAGATAGAATGTCCACCTGCTGTGCTTTTCTGCCGTGGTGATGTAAGCTGTCTGTCTATTGAAAAGAGCGTTGCCATTATCGGCACTAGAGAACCAAGTGATTATTCTGTAGCCGTGGCGGAGGAGTTTTCAAGTTTTCTTGCAGAACGTGGGGTAAATATCATAAGCGGATTTGCTATGGGTATCGACACTGCCGCACACCGCAGTGCGATGCGTGCAGGTGGAAGCACTGTAGCTGTTATGGGCTGTGGGCTAGAATATGATTATCCTCGTGGCAGGACGGGCCTTAAGCGTGAGATAGCAACACATGGGGTAGCTATCTCGGAATTTTTCCCGCAGGCAAGACCTGTTCCTGAGAATTTTCGTATAAGAAATCGAATTGTTTCGGCACTTTCACATTGCGTTCTTGTGGTTGAAGCAGGAATACGCAGCGGCACCCTGAATACTGTAAATCATGCTTTATCCCAGAATAAAGACGTTTTTGTTATACCGCCTCATGACATTTTCAGCGAGAAATACGCAGGACAGTGTGCGCTTCTCCGTGACGGAGCGGTAGAAGCTTATTCTCCAAAAGATATCCTCTATTTTCTCAATAAAGCCAAAATGTAGAACTACACTTAGTTAGTGTTTAACGGCTCAATTTCTGTTTCGCAGAAATGCGACGTGCCGATCATTCGTTTTTTACACTCTAAATGAAAAAAAGGCTGCGACTTTTTGCCGCAGCCTTTTGTGATATTTGAAATTACTTTGAAAGTGGGCTTTCTCTGTAGATGATGTCCTCTCTCTTTGGTCCGTTTGAAACCATTGTGATAGGGAAGCCGATATGCTTTTCAACGAAGTCGATATACTTCTTGCAGTTTTCAGGAAGATCTTCATACTTCTTGATGCCCCTGATGTCTGACTTCCAGCCGTCGAGAACTTCGATAACAGGCTTTGCCTTTTCAAGCTTTCTTGTTGTAGGGAAGTCTGTTGTTACCTCGCCGTCTATCTCATAGCCTACGCATACAGGTATCTTGTCAAGATAGCCAAGAACGTCAACTACTGTGAAAGCAACGTCTGTTGTGCCCTGGATACGGCAGCCATACTTAGTTGCAACGCAGTCGAACCAACCCATTCTTCTAGGTCTGCCTGTTGTTGCACCAAACTCTCCACCGTCGCCGCCTCTTCTTCTCAGCTCGTCAGCCTCGTCGCCGAATATCTCAGAAACGAATGCGCCTGCACCTACTGCGGAAGAATAAGCTTTAACAACAGTTACGATAGTCTTTATCTCATAAGGAGGTATACCTGCACCGATAGCACCGTATGCTGCTAGTGTAGATGAAGATGTTACCATTGGATAGATACCGTGGTCAGGATCCTTCAGTGAGCCAAGCTGACCCTCAAGAAGAACGTTCTTGCCCTCTTTGATAGCGTTCCAAAGGAAAGCAGATACGTCGCATACGTATGGTGCTACCATTTCCTTATACTCCATAAGAGTATTGAAAAGCTCATCAGCGTCGATAGGAGGCTTATGATAAAGGTGTTCAAGAAGAATGTTCTTTGTTTCAAGAACTCTCTTGATCTTTGTCTTGAGAGCTTCCTCGTCGAACAGCTCCTGTACCTGGAAACCTATCTTTGCATATTTATCAGAATAGAAAGGTGCGATACCCGATTTTGTTGAGCCGAAGCTTGCCTTTCCAAGTCTTTCCTCTTCGTACTGGTCAAACAGAACGTGATATGGCATTACCATCTGCGCTCTGTCGGAAATAAGTATCTTAGGCATTGGAACGCCTTCGGAAGTTACCTTTTTAAGCTCATTGAAAAATACAGGGATATTAAGTGCAACACCGTTGCCGATAATATTTGTTGTGTGATCATAGAATACGCCGGAAGGCAAAGTGTGCAAAGCGAACTTTCCGTAGTGATTTACAATAGTATGTCCTGCGTTAGCACCGCCCTGAAATCTTACTACTATATCAGACTTTTCAGCAAGCATATCGGTAAGCTTGCCCTTACCCTCGTCGCCCCAGTTTGCGCCGACAATCGCTCTAACCATTTAATTTTATCCTCCTTGCCATAAAACAGCAAAATTAGTAGCAGATATTTATTAAAATCAATACTGCCACTAGGATATTATAGCACAAAACATTCTATATGTAAAGGCACTTTTAAACATTTAACACTTTTATAACATTTAGCGTATTACCATACTGCTATGATAAAGAATAAAAAGTTTTAATATATCTTGCAAAAATCAGATTTGTGTATTATAATATAGTGTAACGGCTCGTGCTGTGAGATAACAAAATAAAATACGAGGGGATAACGATGACAAAAAGAAAACAATGTGCGGCTCTTGCGCTTGCATTGACGCTGACAATTTCTATGTTCGGCTGTGAAAAAGACAAAGAAACAACACAGTCGTCTGCGGTGTCGCAGATAAAGACAAGCGACTCAGCACAACCAAGCAATGTGAAGGTCAAGGAATACAAATTTCCGGAGTTTCTGAATAAAATTAAAAGCCTTGACGAGCTTTCACGAAAGCTTTATACAAGCTTTGACAGCACTCAGTATGTTGCCGAGGTTGAGGAGCAGCCTTTTGAGGAATATAAATGTGAAAAGCTTCTTGCAGATCTTTTCTTCACTTATCGTGACGGCAGAGCAGTGGGACTTCTTGACAAGTCGGGAAACGTTGTGCTTGAAGCTGATGAGTACACTGAAATAACTGTGGTTAGCAATGGTATTCTACAGCTTTCTTATGATAAAGAGCGCAACGCTCCTATGCAGTATATGAAATATGACAGCGACGGAAATTTAAGTGACTATAAGCATAAGAAATTCTCCGCTGACAGCCTTTATACATATGAGTCGCAGGCTGATGACAGCAGCACGGACACTGTTTATTCACTTATGATTCCTGACGGTAAAAATGTTGTGTCATCAGACGGCTCGGATAAGTGGGATTCTGTTGAGAAGATATCAGCCGACAGCATAGATACAAATAAGGCGTACAAAGGCTTTTACAAGCTCACAAAGAATGGCGGCATATACTATGCTTGCTTTGATGACTTTTATAATTATGATATCTACGAGGGCGCATATGCAAAGGTTTGTGTGAAAGTAGGCGGAGAATACGGAGAATGCTATCTTGCCGATCATGATGATTACAACGAGCTTGTGAAAATGATAGACAGCTTTGGAAACGCTTCATACAGGACGGCGCCGTCTAAAGATCCGGGACTTGATTTTATACAGATAACTCTAGGACTTAAAGAGAACACCAAAACAGAGATAACTATTTCTTCTGACGGCTATTGCCTGACGGACACCATAGAAGCTGCTGAGGGTGAGGCTGTGAACAAGTATTTCTCCTATCTTGACAAGGAAGATTTCGCGGATCTTATACTTTGGTGTGAACAGGTGCTTGCTGAGGAGTATCAAAAATAGATTTAAACTTTTTATAAATAATTTGCAGGATAGCGTAAAATTCCTGCAAAATTGTTTTTTTTAGCTCTTGCAAGTTGTTGACATTAGGTAGAACTTGTGCTATTATATTAAAGGTGTGGCGGTTTTCCTGCATATTTTCAATGAACATTGCAAATACTTCTCTTGTGACGAAAGTTACTAATGAAGAACAGGAGGTATCTGAGTGTCTGAACAAGAAGAAAATGTAGAGAGCGAAAAGCTTGCTGAGGATATAAGGCAGATAAAGGAAATGGGTTCTGTCACATTGCCAGACGCAAAGCACGTTATACACTGCCTGAACATTATCGGTCAGGTGGAGGGGCATTATATTTTGCCTGCACAAAACAAGACCACCAAGTATGAGCATATCATACCTGCCCTTGTTGCTATCGAGCAGGATAGGAGCATAGAGGGTCTTGTGATAATCCTCAACACTGTGGGCGGAGATGTGGAAGCAGGACTTGCCATTGCAGAGCTTATTGCTAGTATGAAAACGCCTACTGTGTCAATGGTTGTGGGCGGAGGTCACTCCATAGGCGTGCCGTTGGCGGTGTGTGCGAAAAAGTCATTTATAGTGCCAAGCGCCACAATGACCATACACCCTGTTAGAATGAACGGGCTTGTGCTGGGAGTACCTCAGACGCTTTCTTATTTTGACAAAATGCAGGAGAGGATAGTTCGCTTTGTGTGCGATAATTCAGCCATAAAGCCTGAGCGTTTCCGTGAGCTTATGATGTCAACGGGCGAGCTTGTAATGGACGTTGGTTCTGTTATCGACGGGGAGCAGGCTGTAAAAGAGGGGCTTATCGACAGGCTCGGAGGGCTTTCCGAGGCGATAGACTGCCTTTATGATATGATAGAAAACAGTTCTGAAAAGGAGAAAGCTGAAAATGTTTCAGACAATAATCGACCTTTATGACGTGTTCAGGACTGACGTAGATATCGGAGAAGAGTTTGAGGGTGATGATACTGCTGTGGACACAGATCCGGCACATTATCTCAGCCGTGACGGCTTTTATCTCTGACAAATAACAAAATTTCGGAGGACAGCAATGGGTATCATCAATGCGATTTTTCAGGCTATAATTCAGGGCTTGACGGAGTTTCTTCCAGTTTCAAGTTCAGGACATCTTTCACTGTATCAGCATTTTACAGGAAACAGCGGAGAGGGAGCTTTGTTTTTCTCGGCGATACTTCACCTTGGCACGCTGGTAGCAGTATTTGTGGCTTTCAGGAAGACAATATGGGATATGATAAAAGAGCTTGGCGTTATGATAAAGGATATTTTCACAGGCAAGTTCACTCTTAAAAATATGAATCCTCCAAGGCGTATGATAGTTATGATAATTGTTTCCTGCTTCTGCCTTGTACCGTTCCTGCCATTTAAGGGCTGGTTTGAGGGCATTGCAGAAGATTCAAGCATTTTTGCAGAGGGCCTTTGTTTCCTTTATACATCGGCAATACTTTTTATGTCAGACCGCTGTGTAAAGGGTAAAAAGACTCAGGGCAATATAGCTTATAAGGACGCAATAACGGTCGGACTTTTTCAGGGAGTTGCACTGTTGCCCGGCGTTTCAAGATCAGGCTCGACTATCTCAGCAGGACTTTTCTCAGGCATGACCAGAGAAACATCGGTAAAGTATTCTTTCATTCTGGGCATACCTGTTATACTTATGAGCTGTCTGCTTGAAGTCAAGGACGCAGTTTCAACACATACTGATATAGATTGGGTCAGCTGTGCAGTTGGATTTGTAGTTGCCGCATTTGTGGGACTTTGTGCTATCAAGCTTGTAAGCTGGCTCGTTAAAACGGATAAATTCAAGGTGTTTGCTTATTATACCCTTGTGCTTGGCGTCATAGTCCTTGTTATCTCATTTATCGAGATGTGCATGGGTCACCCTATATCCTTTGCAAAGTAATGACATAAGATAATACAGTTTCTGTGAAAAAGCTTGAAATTCTGTTTTCAGGCTTTTTTGTGGGTTATAAAGGCAAATAACATTTTGCCTTTATTTGCTTAAATAAGACAAATACCGAAAGGAATGGTAAAATAAATGGCAGCTCAAAAGAAAGGCTCAAAGCCTGCGCCAAAGCAGACAGCGGCAAAGAAAAAGCCCGCACAAAAGCCTGCGCAAGCTGCAAAAAAGAATACAAAACAGCAAAAGCCTCAGAGCAAGCCGCCACAGTCAAATTCCATGACAGCAGTGAGAGAAAGAGAGAACAGACGCTTCTGGTCTTACATACTTTTCTTTTTTGGCATACTTGAATTGCTTATCACGTTCGTGGAGGGGGACGGCTTGTGGAAATGGCTCCATGAGCTGAACCGAGGACTTTTCGGCGTGACAGTATTTCTGTTTGCACCTATGATAATCTATGTTGCCCTTATGATAGCTTCAGATGTGACCCACAACAAGGTCATAGCGAAGGTGGTGGAGGGAAGCGTTCTTATGCTTCTTATAAGCGGCATGGCTCAGATAATCCAAGTCGGCTCTGTGGACGGAAGTTCGTTCTGGCTTAAACTTGTGGGGCTTTTCAATGATGGAAAACAGCTCCGTGGCGGCGGACTTGCAAGCGCATTACTTGGCTGGCCTTTGCTTTCGCTTTTCAAGAGAGTTGGCGCAGGTATCGTTATCGTGCTTGTGGCGTTCACTTTTATAATGCTGCTTACAAATGTTACGCTTCCGCAGCTTCTAAAGGCAGTTTCAAAGCCTTTTATAAAGAGTTATGAAGCGGTGAACGAGGAGCGTATCGAGCGTGCGGCTCAGCCTCCGAAGCCTCCAAGAGAGAAGAAAGAACCAAGGCGTAATGGCAGGGTTGATATTGCAAAGTTCTATCCTGATGATGGCCCTGACACTGCGGCGGAAGCCTTTGTGCCTGTGGCTGATGAGGAAGAGGCTGCGGATAAGGTGGACGCTTCAAAGATAGATATGCCGGTACACCCTGTGAAAGCCCCTGTGATAACACATGAAAAGCTTGAAGAAACGGCTAAGACTACCGATAATGAGGAGCTTAAAAAGATAATAGAAAACGCCATAGGCGACAGCAGAGAAGAAAAGAAGTCCAAGGACGAGCCTGTTAAGCCACCAGTAGTGAATGTTGATAAGAACGGTCAGACAACGTTCTTTGAGAAAGATAATAAAATATCTGCTTACGTTTATCCGCCTGTGGATATACTCAAATATGCTAAAAATCCTGTGGCTTCCGAGATAGTCCAGCAGGAGATACAAGAGAAATCTGCTAAGCTTGTGGAAACGCTTGAAACATATGGCGCTAAAACAAGGATCGTGGGCATACACAGAGGTCCGTCCGTTACAAGATATGAGCTTCAGCCTGCGGCAGGCGTAAGAGTGTCGAAGATAACGGGTCTTGCAGACGATATCGCACTTAACCTCGCGGCGATGAGCGTTCGTATCGAAGCTCCTGTGCCGGGCAAGGCGTGCATAGGCATAGAAGTGCCGAACGATCATAGAGATACGGTTTCTCTCCGTGAGCTTATCGACAGCGATGAGTACAGAAAAGCAAAGGGCAAGCTTACCTTTGCAGTGGGCAAGGATATCGAGGGTAATATCATTATCGGCGATATCGCCAAAATGCCGCATATGCTCGTTGCAGGTACAACAGGTTCAGGTAAGTCTGTTTTTACAAACTCTATCATACTTTCTATACTTTACCATGCGTCGCCTGATGAAGTAAAGCTTATTCTTATCGACCCTAAGAAAGTCGAGTTTCCTATTTATAATAAGATACCTCATTTGCTTATCCCTGTTGTTACCGAGCCTTTAAAGGCGGCTGGTGCGCTTGGCTGGGCGGTAAATGAAATGAACAAGCGTTATCTTATGTTCGAGGCGAACAATGTAAAGAACTTGCAGGAGTTCAACGACATGGTTCTTGAAGAACGCAATAAGCCTGCCGAGGAGCAGGACGAAGTCCGTGCAAAGATCGACCTGCTGCCGCAGATAGTTATCGTGGTCGATGAGTTCGCCGATCTTATGATGGCTGCGAGAAGCGAGGTAGAGGACTCAGTTTTAAGACTTGCACAGCTCGCTCGTGCGGCAGGAATACACATGATAATCGCAACACAGTCCCCTAGGGCGGACGTGTTGACAGGACTTATCAAGTCGAATATCCCATCGAGAGTTTCTCTCAGTGTATCCAGCAACGTTGACTCACGAGTTATACTTGATGAAAGCGGTGCAGAGAAGCTTCTTGGAAACGGTGACCTGCTTTATAAGCCTGTTGGCGTTAAAAAGCCTATAAGAATGCAGAGCGGTTATGCAGCGACTTCTGAGATAAGAGAGGTTGTAAACTTCCTCAAGAACGAGCATACCGCAGAATACAGCGACGAGGTTATCGCAGAGGTGGAGGAGAATACTCCACAGCCAAAGGACAGCGGTTCGGCAGGCAGCGATAATGTTTCCGTAAATCCTGATGATGACCTTGTAAATCAGGCAATATCCATAATCGTGCAGACAAACAACGCTTCCACTGCGTTCTTGCAAAGAAAGCTAAAGCTTGGTTTCCCTAGAGCCGCCCGTATCATGGACGAGATAGAGGAAATGGGCATAATAGGACCACAGGAAGGTTCTAAGGCACGAAAGATAAACATAACAAAAGAAGAATGGGCTGAAATGCAGGCAAGAAGATAGCTCAGACGGAAAGGGATAACATGGCAGGTAGATCTGCGAAAAAGAAAAATTCGACAGCACCGCTTAAAAAGGCGGTAACGCTCATAGCGGTTTTTGTGGTGCTGCTTTTTACAGTGCTTGACCTGACGGGGTTAGTTCTGTCTCTTATACACATCTCCGAGCCCACGAGACTCCTGAGCATCTCGT
>ERZ1027264.1155-NODE-1155-length-13461-cov-7.556915_pt1 | contig 13461 bp, 10 predicted proteins | sample MGYA00519258_ERZ1027264 | MGnify/ENA primary metagenome ERZ1027264 (study PRJEB26926, sample SAMN06164692) | human gut metagenome | biome: ENVO:00009003; feature: ENVO:2100002; material: ENVO:00002003 | host: Homo sapiens | place: USA | collected 2012 ...
TCCTTGCACTGCTATTACGTACGTTTTTCAAGAATTATCATTTTGCCCACCGCAGTACCCGCCTGACCTGGAGATTTAACCGCAGAAGAAATCGTTCCAGATCCCGGTATCGTTCGGTGGATCAGGACCTTCGTAACCGACGCAAAGAAGCAATCCGACAGGCGAAAAAACGTCAAAAGCCCAAGAAGTCATCCCACTTTCGTGGGTAGTATTCCGAAGGGGAGATTTCCATACATTTTGCCCAGTTTGATTTTGACATATCAATGGGTACTATGGTACACTGAATAAGAAAAAAGTGGGGTAGTATACCCGGGGGAATGAGAAGCTTAGGATAAGAAAAGGTTAAGGGAGCGAAATACCTTGGATAAGAGTGAATATAAATTAAGAGCGGAAGAAATCAAAGACCTGATCAGCCGTGGGGAGTATGCGCAGGCTGCGGAGATTGCGGATACCATTGACTGGCGCAGAGTCAAAAGTGTTATGATGCTGTGCACCATTAGTGACCTTTACAAGATCAATCGAAGATACGAGGATGCCAGAGATATGCTGCTTCTGGCATATGAACGCCGTCCGGGAGGAAGGACGATCTGCTATTCTCTGTGCGAACTTTCCATTAAAATGGAAGAGTATGTACAGGCTATCGAGTATTACAAAGAGTTTGTGCAGGTAGCGCCCAAGGATCCCGGCAGATATATTTTGCAGTACAAATTATATGAGGCGCAGGATGTCAGTCTGGAAGAGCGCATTGCTGTTCTGGAAGAACTGAAAAAGAGAGATTACAGAGAAAAATGGGCATATGAGTTGGCTTATCTATATCATAGAGTAGGACTTGCTGCCAGATGTGTAGAGGAATGTGATGAGCTGATCCTTTGGTTTGGCGAGGGCAAATACGTTATCAAGGCAATGGAGCTGAAAATGCTCCATCAGCCGCTAACACCGGAACAGCAGGAAAAATACGATCATCGTTTTGACGCACCCGGTACGCAGCAGTATTCTCAGAATTATGCGCAGGATCCCGGTTATGGACAGAACGAAACTTATGATCCGAATCAGGGCTATGTGCAAGACGGAAGTTACGACCCGAATCAGGGCTATGCACAGGGCGGAAGTTATGACCCGAACCAGGGCTATGCACAGGATGGAAGTTATGACCCGAATCAGGGCTATGTACAGGACGGAGGCTATGAGCCGAATCAGGGTTATGTACAGGAGGAAACCTACGAGCAGGTGACCGGTGACACCAGAGTCTATGAAACGGTGCAGCCGGTACAGCCCCAGCAGGCACCCGCGCAGCCGGCGGAAGATGATTTCGACATTCATGTGAAGACCATGGATGTGGGACAATATAATATGATCAATCTACAGGCAGAACTGGCAGCAGGCCTGCGGGAGGTACTGAGTGAGGACCATGCGAAGGAGACTTCGGATTCCATTACCCGTTCTATCGTGGCACCCATGATCGATCCCGGGGATTCCGATACGGAGTCTCTGGACTATCCGGAGATCGCAGATGTCAGTGAAGACGATCTGGAGCCGGAGACGGAGCAGATGGAGAGCTCGGAAGTATTCTTTGGGGAGACTGGAGAAATCGGCGATCTGTCACAGGTGCCCCAGGTAGAGACGGAAGAGATTCTGCCGGAAGAGCCTGTTGTTGCAAGAAGAACCGATGTAGTACCGGAGCTATCCGAAGTACAGAAGACACCGGAAGTACAGGAAATCGTGAAGGAACCGGAAGCACAGAAAGTACAGGAAGCTTCCCGAACGCAGGAGATTCATGAAGTTACGGCATCGGCGCCGGCAGCTCCTGTAGCACCGGTAACCCCGGCAGCTCCTGTAGAGCCGCCCAAGGAACTGGCCGATGTGCTGGCACAGGAATCCGACGGTCAGATCAGCCTGGTAATGCCGGAGGCAGAGAGCATTGAGAAACAGATCACCGGCCAGATGAATATCGAGGATATTCTGGCAGAGTGGGAACGCAAGAAGAAGGAGAACCTGGAGAAGAGAGAAGAAGAGGTTCGCCAACATGTATTACAGCAGACCGGAGCCATGTTCACGGAGTTTGAGCAGGCGGTAAGAGACGGATTGCTGGAAAAACTGGAAAAAGAAAAAGCTGCGGACACGGCAGATACCGTGGCAGAAGATACAACAGATACCGATGAGGTAGAAGAGCTGGAAGAGATCACGGAAGAGCCTGCCACAGAGGAACCCGTGGAAGAATTGACGGAGGCTGCTCCTGCAGAGGAAGCGGAACAAGAGCCTGTAGAAGAGCTTCCGGAAGAGGATACTGTAGAAGAACTCGCGGAAGAACCTGCATATGAGCCGGAAGCAGAAGAATTTGAGGAACCGGAAGCAGAAATCTATGAGCAGGAAGAAATCGTAGACGAGGAACAGGCAGAACCGGAAGAAGCAATGGATGACGAGCCTGTAGAGGAGCCCACGGCGGAAGCAGTAGAATCGGTAGATGAGGAAACAGCCAGCGAAGAGATAGAACTGACGGCTGAGGAAACGCCGGAGGCCGGGGAAGCACCGGAACAGCCGGAGCGCCCCGCAGTAGAGCGAGACAAAGCAAAGGTTCGTGCGCTTACCAGAGAAGAGAGAGAATTGTACGCACCCTTTATCCAGAGCAGATCTGCCAGAGAGCAGTTAGTCAAGGCCATTGATAATATCAGTCTGGCAGCCTACACCGGCAACGTGATCATCACTGGAGAAGAGGGTATGGATACCTTATCTCTGGCGAAGAACATGGTTCGCGAAATTCAGGCAACCGACAGCAATTTCTCCGGAAAAGTGGCAAAGATCTCTGGACATGCATTGAATAAAAAGGATACTGCAGATACCTTATCCAAGCTGAAAAACGGCGCGCTGATCATTTGCAAGGCATCCGAAATGAACGATGCTACGGCAAATGTACTTCACAAGGCATTGCAGCAGGAGAGTCAGGGAATCGTAATTATTCTGGAAGATACGAAGAGGGATATTGATAAATTCCTCGAGAAACATGAAAAATTGAGAGAGTGCTTTACCGCACGAATGGATGTGGAAGCCCTCAGCAATAACACGCTGGTGGCATTCGGCAAACAGTATGCACGGGAGATGGAATACTCTATTGACGAACTCGGAGAGCTGGCGTTACATACCAGAATCGAAGATATGCAGACGATAGATCATGTGGTTACGGTAGTGGATGTAAAGCAGATCGTGGATGAAGCGATCGCTCATGCAAATAAAAAGACATTGAAGCATTTCTTCGATGTACTGTTCGCCAAGAGATATGACGATGAGGATATGATCATCCTCACCGAGAAAGATTTTGTATAACTTATTCTGAACAGTTAAATTTTATAGCGGGAGGCGCGGCCATGACGAAGGAGAAGGTATTTATTTCCGAAGCAGATCAGTATCTTTTTGCCCAGGGGACCCATTATGATATTTACAAAAAACTGGGTGCACATCTGTCGGTGGAAGACGGCGTGCAGGGAGTCTATTTCGGAGTATGGGCACCAAATGCAGCACAGGTAAATGTCATTGGCACATTCAATGAATGGAATGAGGAATCCCATCCCATGCAGAAGCTGGGAGAAGGCGGTATCTGGGGGCTGTTCATTCCCGGCGTGGAAGAGGGAACGATGTATAAGTTCCTGATCTATGCAAGGGATGGCAGAAAGCTCTACAAAGCCGATCCTTTTGCCAATTATGCGGAATACCGGCCGGGCACTGCATCTATCGTTACCGATATTACAGGCTTTGACTGGAGAGATTCCAAGTGGATGGAAGCCCGGGACAAAAAGGATATGAATAAAGAGCCTATGGCGATCTACGAATGCCATATCGGTTCTTTTATGAAGCATCCTAACAACGGTACCGCCGAAGGATTCTACAATTACCGGGAGTTTGCGGACCGGATCATAGAATATCTGAAGGAGATGAAGTATACCCATGTAGAACTGATGGGTATTGCAGAGCATCCGTTTGACGGTTCCTGGGGATATCAGGTGACCGGCTACTATGCACCGACTTCCCGTTACGGAACGCCGAAAGATTTCATGTACCTGATCAACGAACTGCACAAGGCCGGAGTCGGCGTGATTCTGGACTGGGTACCTGCGCATTTTGCAACTGATGCCCATGGCTTGGCTGAATTTGACGGTCAGTGCATTTTTGAACATCCCGATCCCCGTCTGGGAGAGCATCCCGAATGGGGAACCAAAATCTTCAATTACGGCAAAAATGAAGTAAAGAACTTCCTGGTAGCCAATGCCTTGTTCTGGCTCAGAGAGTTCCATGTGGACGGCATCCGTGTAGATGCGGTGGCATCCATGCTATATCTGGATTATGGTAAAAAAGAAGGTGAGTGGCTGCCGAATAAATTCGGTGGCAACAAGAATCTGGAGGCCATTGAGTTCTTCCACCATCTGAATTCTGTCATCCGTGGAACGTATCCCGGATTTGTGACAATTGCCGAGGAATCCACGGCGTGGCCGAATGTGACCAGCGATATCGGAGGCGAGGGATTAGGCTTCTCCTTTAAATGGAATATGGGCTGGATGCATGATTTCTGTGAATACATGAAGCTGGATCCTTTGTATCGTAAGGGCAATCATTACGCTATGACCTTTGCCATGAGCTACAATGACAGTGAGAACTACATTCTGCCCCTGTCTCATGACGAAGTGGTACATCTGAAGTGTTCCATGGTAAATAAGATGCCAGGTTATACTGCGGATAAATACGCAAATCTGCGTGTGGGCTATACCTACATGTTCGGACATTCCGGCAAAAAGCTGCTGTTCATGGGACAGGATTTCGGACAGGAGCGTGAGTGGAGTGAAGAGCGCGAACTGGACTGGTATCTGTTAGGCGAGAAGCTGAATCAGGGCGTACATACCTATGTAAAGGAACTGTTGGAACTGTACCGCAAGTATCCTGCAATGTATGAGATCGACAATACCTGGGACGGTTTCGAGTGGATGAATGCGGATGATGCAGAACACAGCACCTATTGTTTCGTGAGAAAAGGTTCCAGCGGCAAAAACAATCTGCTGTTTGTATTGAATATGACTCCGATGAAATGGGAGAATTATACCGTACCCGTGCCGAAAAAGAAGAAATATAAGCTGCTGCTCAACAGTGATGAGGAACGTTTTGGCGGCTGGGGCAATGAGATTCCCGCAGAGATCATGGCAGAGAAAAAACCTTACCATTACAAGGATTATTCTATCAGCTTTGATCTGCCCCCTTATGGAGCTGCTGTATTTCTGTTCTAAGTCCGGTTAAGAAATTATAAGAAACGACCGAAATAAAAGATGAGTGTGACCAAAAGGTGCACTCATCTTTTTTCTTAACTATTCAGAGACATGTAAATATCACTAAGGCCTCTTTGAATGCTTGTATTCGTAAGAGGATTTAGTGATATTTATAGGGCGATATAGCCTCAATGGGCAAAAGGAAAGTTCTGAAAGAGCGATTTTGCGAATGAGTCTCTGAATAGTTATTTCAAGAGTTATTACCAGGAAGGACGACAAGCGTGAAGATAACATTTCAGAATCAGACGGTAACTGATACAGAAAATAGAACAGAAAGTATCCAGACGGAGAAAAATACCTGGGGCAGAGATAAAATACAGCGCAATAAAAAAAGTGTGAATGCAAATACTTTTGGAGCCGTATACGAGAGTGGGCAGATCCCAATGCCTGTGGGAAATGAAGAGAATAATAAGGGAAAATCCCTGATTGAACTGCAGCAGGATGCCGGGAACACCAATGTGGCATTACAGCAGGATTACATGACACTACTGTCACATACTATGTCCCAGGAGGATTATGCGAAGGCTTGTGAGGACGGATTTGACCCCAGAGAACTGGATCAGGATACCGCAGTTACCATCGTGGACAGGATCAAAGCAGAACTGGTGCGTTCCGGACAGAACATTGCCGGATACACGGACGACATAGATCTGGACACCCTGGCGGCAGCTGTGGGCAGCGATACACTGGCACAAAGTATTGAAGAACAGTTCCGGGCAACGGATATACCTCTGACTCCTGAAAATGTAGATGAATTAAAAACCGCCTGGGAGCTGGCATCTTCTCTGCAGCAGCCCCAGGAAGGCGAGGTCGGGTATCTTGTAGATAATGGATTGGAGCCGGAGATCTGGAACTTGTATGTGGCAGAGAACAGCGGTGCGAAAGTACAGCAGAATACCGTACCGCAGGAATTGCAGGACCAGATGGATAAGGTGATCACGGATGCCGGCCTGCCGGTCAATGATGAGAATCGCCAGAAAGCGCAGTGGCTGGTGGGAGCAGGTTTGCCACTGACAACGGATACCCTGCAGCAGCTGGCAGAACTGGATACGATTGACTATCCCGTCAGTGAGGATGCTTTTGCACAGGCAGCGGCATCGGCACTCGCGGAGGGGAAATCCCCTGTTCATGCGAATCTGGCACGGCAGGAAAATATATACGAGAAAGCCACAGAAATGGTACAGGACTGGTTCTCGGATGCAAAATGGGATGTCACGGCGGAGAATCTGGCGGCCAGAAAACAACTGGAAGAGATCCGGCTGCGCATGACAGCGGAAGTGAATGTGAAACTCTTACAGAGTGATTTTTCCATTGATACGGCCCCTATGGAGCAGCTGATCGAAGCACTGCGTAGAGCGGAGGCAGAAGTTGCGGATAAGTATTTCCCCAACGATGCGGATGCCGTGGCAAAATATGAGACCTATACACAGACCGTACAGGTGACAAACGAACTGCTGGGACTGCCGGTCAGCGTGTTGGGACCCTATAGCCTGGAACAGAAAGTTTCTCAGGAGACCGTGGCAGAATTTCACAGCGAAGGTAAGGCGTTGCAGACGGCCTATACAGAAGCAAATGAACGTTATGAGACACTGATGACAGCCCCCAGAAGAGATCTGGGGGACAGCATCCGCAAGGCATTTTCCAATGTAGATGACATTCTGACAGATATGTCATTGGATAAAACACTGGAGAACCAGCGGGCGGTCCGCATCCTCGCGTATAACCGGATGGAGATTACTGCAGAAAATATCGAGAGAGTCAAAGAAGCAGACAAACAGGTCACTGCAGTGATTGAGAAACTGACACCGAAGAATGTATTACAGATGATCCGGGACGGCGTAAATCCGTTGGAGAAGACTTTTGGGGAACTGGAGTCCTATTTTGCCGAAAATCCTCAGAGTTATGAGGAAGAGGCGGAGGACTACAGCCGTTTCCTGTATCAGCTGGAACAAAAGAAAGATATCACGGAGAATGAGCGGAAAGCTTATATCGGTATCTATCGTATGGTACACCAGATTGAGAGAGAAGATGGTGCCGCAGTAGGCGCGGTGGTAAATATCGGCGCAGAATTGCAATTTTCCACACTCCTGGCAGCTTCCAGGAGCAGAAGAACCTCCCATATGGACTGGAAAGTGTCGGATGATACCGGACTGACACAGGAAGTACGTTTATCGGAGAACAATATTTCAGAGCAGATTTCTGTAGGGATGGCAAAAGAAATATTGACAGATGTGTCAGAAGACGCTGAGAGCAGAGACGCATATTATCAGGAATGTCTGCAGCAGATGCGGGAAGCGGTAGAGACCGAACCGGGAGCAGCACAAATGTTGGAAAGGGGAGAGGTAAATACCAGTACTTCTAACCTGCTGGCAGCTCAGGCTCTGCTGGAGGATCCGGCGGAACTGTTCAGCGACCTGCAACGCTATCGTAAGAAATACAACAAAGAGAAAGAAATACCTGTGGCGGCAACCGGAGGGGAGCCTGCCGGAACAGAAGCCTCCGGATTGTGGGAACAGCTGGATCAGCCGAATTTTGCAGATGATTACCGGACCATGCTTCAGGATGCTTTACAGGAGACAGAGACGATCAGTCTGGAACAGGCAGAGAGCCATCTGGATGTGAAACAGTTACAACTGGTACACAAACAGCTGCGCCTTGCAGGAAATCTTCAGAACAGGCAGGAGTATTTCCTGCCGATGTATCTGGGAGACCAGCTGGCAGGAGTGCATCTTACCCTACAGCAGGGAGCCGGAGAGACCTCGGCTGTGGATATCCGGGTAGATGCGGGAGACGAACAGTTGGAAGCGCATTTACAGGTCAACGGAGAACACATCGAAGGTTATCTCGTAGGAAATACCCCGGAAGAGGTTACGAAACTGGAAAAGACCTCCGATATATTCCTTGAATGGATTCAGACAGATACCTCTGCAGACTGGAAAGCGGAAAAGCTTTCTGTTGTCAGCTCCCGGGATATGACAAGGATGGCTGCCGGTGAGACGCAAAATGCAGAAACAATAGAGAGCCGGGCAGATGCGGCGCAACTGTACCGCCTGGCAAAAGGATTCCTGCAGGCTGTCGCAGACAGCAGCGGAAAGTAAGGAGTAACAACACATGAGAATTAATTACAATGTATCGGCAATGTTATCCAACAATGCCTTATCTACCAATGATGACCTGCTGTCCAAATCATTAGAGAGACTTTCTTCCGGATTAAAGATCAATCATGCAAAGGATAATCCGGCAGGACTGGCAATGTCCAAACGTATGAATGCCCAGATCGAGGGCCTGTCCGTGGCAAACCAGAATGCTAGCGACGGCGTATCCATTATCGAGATTGCAGATGGCGCCATGACCGAGATCAGTGAGATGCTGCAGCGAATCAATGAGCTCTCCGTCAAGGCTGCCAACGGTATAATGACGGATGATGACCGAGCTACCGTACAGGATGAAGTAAAGCAACTGAAAGAGGAAATCACCAGAATTTCTGACGTAACAGAGTTCAACGGACAGAAACTGCTGAATGGGGAGTACGATCTGAAGGGATATACCAACAAGCAGGAAGTTAAGGTGAACTACTATTCTACCGACGTGCCGGTAAAAGAATATACCATAAAGTCTATACCGCTGACAAAGGATGCGGACGGCAATATTGTGCTGGACGGAGATGTGACGTTCGGAGATGGTTTCCCGGATGCGAAGACACTGAAGACTGAACTGAAGGATGATCTTTTGACCATCACCGGAGAAAACGGATTTGAGATGCGCCTTGATGTGAGCGGAACTTTGAATGGAGCACAGACAGGAACAACGGTTCAGGATCTGAAGATCAATGCCACAGGTATCGGCGCTATGCGCTTACAGATCGGAGCTAATGAACATCAGGTGCTGGAAGTAAATATTCCTGCGGTTTCTTTACAGAATATGGGAATCGAGAATGTTGATGTCAGTACTGCAGAAGGTGCGGACGATGCCATTGATCGCGTAGACGGCGCCATCAAATATGTATCTTCCGTTCGAGGCAGACTGGGTGCATTCCAGAACCGTCTGGAATCTACGATCAACAGTCTGGATATTACCAGCGAAAATATGACTTCCGCATATTCCCGTATCATGGATGTAGATATGGCGGAAGAAATGACTTCTTATACGACTTATCAGATCTTGGCACAGGCAGGAACCTCCATGCTGGCACAGGCCAACGAGAGACCGTCTCAGGTACTGCAGTTGTTACAGTAGGAAAGTTCTGAATAAGAGGACATGGCAGAATGACAAAAGAATGCAAACAACAATTTACACTTCGGATCACACAGGCGAATTCCACGCAGTTGATCGTGATCCTGTATGAAATGACCTTACAATATCTGGCAGACGGAGAGCAGGCAGCAGATGATGCCGGACTGGCGGAAGCTGTTCATAGAGCCAGGGGATGTATCAAAGAGCTCCTGAACTCTCTGCACAGAGAATACAGCCCGGCAGGAGAGCTTTCCAGACTGTACCTGTTCTGCCTTCGCAGACTTGCTGTATGTGAAGTCCGCAGAGACCGCACAATATTGGAAGAGATTCGCAAAGTGATCGCACCTCTCTGCGATGCGTACAGGCAGATCCAGGATCAGGATACTTCCGGCCCGGTGATGAACAATTCTCAGACAGTATATGCCGGACTGACTTACGGCAGGAACCAGTTAACCGAAAACATGGCTGACCAGGGCACGAATCGGGGAATGTTGGTATAGATTTTTTTCCTGATCCGCCGGCTGCAGAGCGGCCAGCTCTGTGAGATGCTGATACCTTTTTTGTAACGCATTGATTTCATAAATATAACTGTCAATGAGATCACTTTCCAAAGCATTATCGAAACCCGCATAGGCGATTTCCAACGCCTGGCGGGTTTTTCTTATGGATTCTTTCAGATCTATGGGAGAGAAATCCTCTTCAATGATTTCCGGGGAGGCATCTGCCTGACTAAAAAAGATTTTCATAACATTAACCGTCCTTTCTGCTAACAGTATAGGAACAAAAAAGGAAAAATATACCTGACATGGAGGAAAACGGAAGACATTTTTACACGGAAAGAGGAATAGATTAGGATAAAGAATTGTCGGGAATGCGAGAACAACAGTGGAACATCCGGAAAATTTATTATGGCTGATAGCAGTGGCGGCATTATTGCTGCTCATAAGCTTTTTGGGGAAAAAGGCAGAGTGGCTCCTCAATTTTGCATTGCGGGGCATTATGGGAACCATTGCCATTTATTTTATTAATATGGGTGTGACTTTCCTTGGATTTACTTCAGTGGTTGGAATCAATGCAGTAAGTATTTTGACAACGGGAATCCTTGGAATTCCGGGCATTGTGATGCTGTACGGGCTAAGTATTTATGAAATATTATAAAAAGGTGTTTTGACATACGGAAAGCGTGTAAAATAGCGTATTTCAGGATGACTGAAAATATGAAAAACAATTCTGTTTGTTAAAATGTACTAAAGTTTATCTTTTTACGAAAAAGGTATTGCCAGACGGAAAGTGAGCATTTATAATTCATCTTACAACCAATCGCGATGGTTGTTCAGAGCATCTTATAAGATCTTTTAGAATTTCTATTTTGGGATAGATTCATCCCGCATTACCAGAAGACTGATTTTGAATAGTTGGGAGGAAGGTGACGACAGGACTATACGCAGGAAAATAATGTGAAATCAGGAGAAGGAGATGAGATATTTGGGGTATTATGTATACTTTTGGCAATAGCTTGCTGTTTTGATTACAAAACGCACAGGATACCCAATTGGCTGATCGTATGCTGCATGTTTGCAGGCCTGGGGTATCGGTTGATCAGCGGCGGGCACAAAGGCGTTTTGGAATATCTGGCAAGTGCATTACTGACAACGATATTACTTTATTTTGTTTTTTGGATCGGAGCCATAGGAGCCGGTGATGTTAAGATGTTGGGAGTCTGTGCCGGTTTTTTTCCCTGGAATAAAGTACTTTATTTTCTGTTTTTCGCGCTCATGATTGCAGCAGTAATTGCACTTTTCAAAATGTATCTGGAACGCAATATGAAAGACCGTTTGTACTATTTGGGAGAGTACTTATGGGACGTATTCCGGTGTGGAAGATGGAAACTTTATTTTGCCGGAGAACGGGAAGGTGCCGGAGCAGGGATTTGCATGGCGGGACCGGTGTTCTGCAGTGCATTGATGTATATGGGAGGAATGTATTGATGGAACAAAAGGAACCGGTTCTGGTTCTGTATGACCGGGAGGAAGAATACGCGCGGCTTTTTTCAGAATACCTGAAGAGGCAAAAGGAATTGCCCTGGCAGATCCATACTTATACCAGAGCGGAAGAACTGTTGGCGGGAGAGAAAAGCGGGGAGGTAACAATGCTGGTGGTGGCGGAATCCTCCTGTGAGGAGGCATTGAACACATTACAGCCGACATGTCAGGCAATTTTAAATGAGAGCGGAACTCTCCGCTTTCATCAGTTTCCCAATATTAACAAATATCAGGAAGCGGGACAGGTGTGGAAGGAACTGTTGGCGTTGTATGTAGAGACGACGGGGATACGGATGCCGCTGTTATGTGCGGAATATAAGACCCGTTTTATCGGAATGTACTCTCCGGTTCACAGATGCCTTCAAAGTACGTTCGCATTGACTTTCGCACAGCTGATGGCAGAAAAACATCCCACGCTGTATCTGAATTTCGAACATTATGTGGGGATCATAGAATTGCTTCCGGAGAGACAGAATCGGGATCTGGCAGATCTGCTCTATTTTTTAGCAGGAGATGAAGGAAAATTTCCTCTTCGCATGCAGACGGTCATTCAGAGAAAAGGCAATCTGGATTATATTCCACCCATGCGGAACGGACAGAACCTGTTGGGGATCACCTGGGAAGAATGGAGAAGTCTGTTCCAGAGGATCGAGGAGCTGGGGAAATACGAATATGTCATTCTGGATCTGAGTGAAAGCATACAGGGGCTGTTGGATGTTCTGCAGATGTGTATCAAAGTATTTACGCTGACCAGAGAGGACAAGATGTCACAGTGTAAACTGGATCAATATGAACAGCTATTGTCACTATGCGAGAAAGAGGAAGTAAAGGGGAAGACCAGAAAGCTGAATTTGCCATACTTTCAGCGACTTCCCGTGGAAATGGAACAGTATACCAGAGGGGAACTGGCAGATTATGTGAGAAAAGAAATAGAGACATTGGAAGAGTAGAATAGGAGAAGGACAAATGGATTATTTAGAGCAGAGAAGAAAACTTCGTCAGATGGTACAGGAAAGACTGGATTATGGAAGAGATTATACGGATGAAGAAGTGGAGGATACGATCGATGAAGTACTGATGGAGCAGGAAAGTCTGGAGTTATGCCCGGTAGAATTGCGGAGACGTCTGCGTAAGGAATTGTTTGATTCCCTGAGAAGACTGGATATTCTGCAGATTTTTGTGGAGGACAGCTCTGTTACAGAGATCATGATCAACGGCATGGATCACATTTTTGTAGAACAGGATGGACAACTGCGGGAACTGGATCGAGCCTTTGATTCCGTGGAAAAATTACAGGATGTCATTCAGCAGATTGTGGCGGGGTGTAATCGCGTGGTCAATGAAGCGTCACCCATCGTAGATGCCCGGTTGAATAATGGTTCCAGAGTAAATATTGTCATGAATCCCATTGCTCTGAATGGTCCGATCGTCACGATCCGGAGATTCCCGGACAAGCCTGTCACCATGCAGAAGCTGATCGGTCTGGAAACCATTTCGCTGGAGGCAGCCCAGTTCCTGGAGACACTGGTGAAGGCGGGCTACAACATTTTTGTCAGTGGAGGAACGGGAAGCGGTAAGACAACATTCCTAAATGTTCTGTCCGGCTATATTTCGGCGGAAGAGCGGGTGATCACCATAGAAGACAGTGCGGAACTACAGCTGCAGGGTCTTCCGAATCTGGTTCGTTTAGAGACTCGTAACGGCAATACCGAAGGATGCAGAGAAATCGGAATCCGGGAACTGATCCGTTCGTCTCTGCGGATGCGGCCGGACCGGATCATTGTAGGAGAGGTCCGGGGACCGGAGGCTATCGATATGCTGCAATGCATTATATGTACTATATAATAATTATATATATAACGTATATAAGGATGGAAAATATA
>ERZ1027264.1190-NODE-1190-length-13018-cov-5.037723_pt1 | contig 13018 bp, 6 predicted proteins | sample MGYA00519258_ERZ1027264 | MGnify/ENA primary metagenome ERZ1027264 (study PRJEB26926, sample SAMN06164692) | human gut metagenome | biome: ENVO:00009003; feature: ENVO:2100002; material: ENVO:00002003 | host: Homo sapiens | place: USA | collected 2012 ...
TAAGTCGTCGGCAGCGTCAGATGTGTATAAGAGACAGACGCCGGCTTTGGCATTGCCGGAGTTCAGGATTTCGTCTTGCGATTCACGCCAGCGGGCAAGGCAACGTTCGATGCGCTTGTACCCGATTAGAGCCGGATCCAATCCGGCTTCACGGAACATGCGCACGGGTGAGGCACCTTCGTTGTAGTGGACTACACAGTAACGCTTGAAATCATCGGTATAGGTGATGCGCTTCGCCGTGGCTTCCGCCACTGCCGACAACGACTTCAGATACTTGATCTCCTCGGGGCTAAAAGTCCCTCCACCACTGGTCATCCTCATCCCTTACACTCGTTGGAAGGCTCATTGCACACCCCCCTTTGATTATGGGGTGAATGCCATAGTTCGGGATAGTAATACTTATAATTCGGACATGCCTAACCCCTAGTAGGGTCGTTTTTATCCCCGTTTAAGTGGAGCCTGAGTAGTGGCTGGACGGCAACTGAACGATAATCGGCCCACGAATGGGGTATACAGGCCCATCCTTCACCTCCCCTACGATTGTGTTCGCTTGGCGATTGTTACCGAGCCTGCGTGAAACGTTTGTTGTGGTGAAACACAAGTTATTTTCGATGCCCGGCCCCATTACATTCAAATCAAAATGCCATACATTGCCCATAAGATTCGGAGATGGTCCACAAGTCATCCGTCTGAGATGCCGCCAATATGACAAATGGCCGATCTGAATAATCAGATCGGCCATTGTTATAGCTGCTCAGTTATAAGCAGCAGTCAAGCTCACGCGTTGAGAGCGCGCTTGGTGGAACGGGACTTGGCGAACACGGTCGCGGCAACACCGGCGAGGAGCACGGCGACCACGGTGAACAGCGCGGTACCGGCGGCACCGGTGAGCGGCAACTGAGTGATGGACTTGACGTTCAAGACCGTCTTGTTGGTCGTGTTGACCTGCTGGAGCACGTCAGCGGACAGAGTGCCCTCGCCGCCGTCCTCGCCGATGGTCACGGTGAAGGTGACCTTGAAGTTCTCGGCGTAACCGGTCGGGGCCTTGGTCTCCTGAACGGTGTAGGTGCCTTCGGCGAGGCCGCGGACAGCGACCTTACCAAGGGTCTTCTGTGCTCCCTGGCCGTCGGCTGAGGTCAGGGTCTCGTTACCGTTGGCGTCCGGGTAGTAGACGCCGTTGGCGTCCTGGGAGAACTTGATGAAGGTCTCGCCGCCATCGGCGGAAACCTTGAACTCGGCACCGGCCAGACCCTCGGCGTCGCTGCCGACACCGATCTTGGTGAAGTCGAACTTGCCGAGCTTCTTGACGACAGGCGTGCCTTCGCCGGTCTGGTCGTTATTGTTCTCCACGGTGGCCTTGTTGGTCACCTGGTCGACGGCATCAGGGGTCACGACGCCCTTGTAGGTCACCTTGATGGTCTTGCCGGCGTAGTCCTTCACGTTCGGGAACGCGATGGTCGTCACGGTGCCGTTCACGGCGGAGGCGGAACCTGCCTGGGTCAGCGTGTAATCGGTGCTCTCGGCCAGGGTCTTGTCGGTGCCGTCGGCGTTGCCGCCCTTGACGACGACCACGAAGTCGGCGTCTCCCTTGGCCACGTTGAGGCCCTTGGATGCGGCATCGGTGATGGTGTACTTGTAAGTGTCGTAGCCGGCTGCTGCGGGCGGGACGACGGCGGTGATCGTGTAGTTCACGGTGTCGCCCACGTTCACGGTGCCCTGGCCGTCAGCCGTCTTGGTAGGAGGCGTCGGGACGTTCTCGTCCTTGGCATTGAACCGGCCCAGCGCGTCGATGTTGTGCTGGCCGTCCTCGGTGTTCAGCGTGATCTTCGTGTAGGTCTCGCCACCGCTGGTGATCTGGGTGGCGACCAAAGCGGACTTGCCGGCCGTCTCTGCCTTGCTGGTCACGAGGAACCAGCCCTCGGTGGCGGTAATCACGCCGTTCACGGCGGCAGTGCCCTGCTCGCCCGTGGGGATGTGCTTCGTCAGCTCGTCGGTGAACTTACGGGCGGTGGCGGCATCGAACGTGGCCACGTACGCGGCCGGGTTCTCGGCGTACTCGGCGGGAACCGCAGCATTGCCGTTGGCCGCGTCGGCCGCCTGGTACACGGCGTCCTTCCACGCGGCGACGGTGTTCACCTCGACGGACGTGGCATTCGGGGCCTCACCCTGGACGTTATCGAACGTGGCGAACTTGTAACCCGTGTACGTGTACCCCACCTGGGCGTTGTTCACCGTAATCGTGGCCGCGTCAGTAGCGGCCGCGTTGGCGGTGGTGGCGCCGAAGGCCATGCCACCGAGCAGGGTGGCCGCAGCAGCGACACCCGCGAAAAGCTTCCTCAACTTCATGAGAAACCCTCTCTTCCTTAACTTGATTTACTACTTGTTTTTGCCTCGCGGAGGCCGAAACCCCTTCAACGAGGAGCCCCGCGATCCGCAAATCTTTAATTGTCCGGGGAGGGAGCCTGTTACAGCCCCCGCACTCCCCTCAGTCCGCCTCCGGCGGCCGGCTCCCCTCAGGGAGGAGAGCAAAGGAGGGCCGCCTCGGGTTACGTGGGTCAGACCAGCTGACGCTTACGCCAGACCGTGTATCCCGCAGCAGCCAGCAGGGCCAGCAGGCCAAGGCCACCGCCGTAGACCAGCCAGTCACGGGCAGACTTGCCACCGGTCAGCGGCAGGCTGGACACGGCCACGTACGTGTTGGTGAAGTCGGCCGACGTGGGATTGTCCGTCTTGTCGGAATCACCGTCGGCGTACACGTACTCGACCTCGGTCTTGTAGCCGGAGCCGTCAGTCTTCTTGCTCACCGTGACCTTGACGGTCACCGTATCGGTGTCGTACTTCCAGCCCGCGGGCTTGCCCGACTGATTCTCGGAAACCGTGAACTCGTAGACGGCCGAAGTCGTACCGGTCGGGGCCTTGAGCTGCAACGTCGAACCGTCCGGGAACTTGGCATCCACCGGGGTGCCAATGGTCTGTAAGTCGGACTTGGACGCGGTCGCAACCAACGAGCCGTTGCTGTCCTTCGGCCAGGTCACGCCATCCTTACACGCGGCGTTACCTTTAGCGCAGGTCAGGTTGAACGTGAAGTCCTTGGACGCGGCGGCACCCTGCACGGTCTTGCGCACCTTGACGTTTGCATTGACGTCAAGATCGACACGGTTCAACGTGTTCGTGATAGCCACGTCATATGTCTTAACGTTGTCGAACTTCGTCATGTTCGGCTCGGCCGTCCACAGATCGTCGGCGGTGATGGTCACCGTCTGGCTCTGGCTGTAGAACGCCGTGTAACCGTCTACATTGGTTTCTTCCACAAAGTAGGTGCCTGGGGCCAAGTTCCCCAAGGAACCAGTCCAGCCACCATCCTTGGCCAGGGCGAGGGTATCGACCTTCTGGCTGTCGTCGGCATGGTCACCCTTGTAGATGTTGACCGTCACCTTCGTATCATCCGTCGGCGCGGAACCGGCCGGATCCCAGTTCTTGGTCACTTGGATCTTGCCGGTCTTCACCTGCAGGACGGGGTGGTCGTACTCCACGGAACCCAGGGTCTCGGTCTTATGGTCGCCGACCTGATTGACCGCGGTATACGTCAGCTCCGCGCCGTGATCCGCGTTCGAATGGAAGCCAGGCTTGCCGGAAGAGGTGTCGTTATTCGGCGCATCGGTGCCGGAATCGCCCGTCACCGTGCCATAACCGGTCGAATTGCCATCAGTCTGCTTGTTGGTGGCGTACTCGTCATAGGCCTTCTGCGTCGGCCTGACCTTGAATGCGACCGTATACGTCACACCATCTGCAAGCTCATGGAGGAATGTGACCTTCACCTTCTTGGTCGCGAATTCTATTTCGAGCTTGTAATCCCTATTTTCGGTAAGGGTTGTTTCCGTGCCTTCCTTATCAAAGGAGGTCACCTTCACATCCTTCGAGTTGAAGTTTGCATCGGCGAACTCAGCGTAATCCGAGAGAGTATCGGTGATGGACACGTTCTTGTACGAAGAATGCTTCTCGATCTGCCCGATGATCGCGTTAAACGCCTTGTTCAGGCCCTCCTCGTCCGCGGCGCTGAAATAGGTACCCGCCGTCCGCTCAGCGAAGTCACTCATCTTGTCCGGATCGGAGGACACGCCAACCGAGAACAATGTCGCATCGCCGCGATTATTAGCTTCGGCAACAGCAGAGCTAAGGTTCGCCCCATATTCATCACCGTCACCAGCACCATGGACCCCGTCAGGAAGATCACCACGATCATCGTCATCATAGATCGGACGACCCCACCAATCAGTACCGGTCTGCACCGAACTCGTGCGGTATGTCGGGTCACCGTCGGACATGAACACGATGTACTTTTTCACATCCTTACGGCTGGAAGACGCCAACAGAGTGTTGGCCCGCTTCAACGCGGCCTCCCAATTCGTACCACCACCGGCCTCCAGACCATTGACAGTATCGGTTATGCCCGCTGCGGTGTCAGTGAAGTTCGACACCTTGCCCGCCGTCGTCGAGAAGGAGACCAATGCCATCTGGATATTCTTATCCTTGCCGACAGCCCCATTCTCCGCCGTCAGCAACTGTTTCGCCATGCTGTTGACGGCAGCTTTCGCAACCTGAAGACGAGTTTGGCCACTCATCCCCTCGTTCATGGAACCGGAGGTGTCGAACACCACGACGATGTCGGCCGGGGACACGGTCGTCTGCGACGAGCTGGACTGCGTGCCGGTCACGTTCAGTGACAGGTCATAGGTGCCATCCTTGTTGGCCTTGATGTACTTGCGATGGGTTGGCGCAGTGACGACCGTGTTCGTCACAGTGGTACGCGGCACATTCCCGACCACGACATTAGCCGTGGTCGCCGTGTCCGTGTTCTGCTGCACATCGACCTGGCCGCCGTTGGCGCTCACCGCATACCTGGCCTGGTCGACGCCGGTCTCCACCACTCGGTACTTCGAGGACTCGGTGATCTTCTCGACATCGCTGCCCTTGAGCACGGCATACTGGCCGGCCTTGAGCGTGATCACGCCATTGGTAGCGGACTGGCCCGCAGCATCCGGCGTGGTGCCCGTACCGGAATACACGTCATACGCGCCATCGTACAGCCTGTAATCGTTGTCGCTGTCAGTGCCTGAGTAGTTCACATAGGCGTTGAACGTGTAAGCCTTATTTTCGTCAGTCTCGGAAACCGCGCCATCCAGCTCCTTGCCGATCTGGATCTGGCCGGAGTCGATGGTCGGCAGGTTGAACCTGACCTTGCAGTTCGAGCTGCCCGCACCACGTTCGAGGTAGAACATCTTCAACGTGTGGTTCTGGTAGGCCGTATTCCAGTCCTCGCCCAGCACCTTGCTCAGATTCCTGGGACGGCTGCTGCTGGCATGAGCGCCCAACGCACCATTGCTGTACGTGATCTCGCCGGTCGCGAAGTTGATGGAACCGCCGTAGTTGTTGTGGATGCCGCCCAGATCGAGCGCCAGCTTGCCGTCGAGGTACACCCACACATCGTCATCGCCCTCGAACTCGAAGACCATGTCGTTGTTGTTGACCTTGCCATCCTTCGGCATCATGAACCGCGTGGAAACGGTCATACCGAAGTAGTAGTTAGCGTCCTCGTTCAGTTCATAACCATTAATGCCATCGTAATTACGCGTGTTATTGCTCAATGAATTGAACGGCATGAACGCACCGGTACTGTTCGGCAGGCCGCCGTCAAAACGCCCGCCATTATACAAACGGAACTTGTTGTCCTCGCTGTTGTACTGCGCGTAGTTGCTCGCGCTGTCGTACGTGTAATAGCCGTTATCATCCTTCTGGAACAGGCCATCGACATCCGTGTGCCTATGACTATCGGCCAAGCCATTGACATTGTTCTCCCCGCCGAACAGGTAACCGAGCGACGTCGATCCACTCGCCAACTGCGGATATCCGTCCCTCGTCAAATCCGAGGAGACGATGCCCTGATACAGGCCACCGTTATTGCCGGTCCAAGCATTCAGACTATGACCGGGCACCGAATCAGAAGGGCCAAACCTGAACGGACGCATGTCACTGCCGGACGCGTAATTGATGTTGTCGTTCTTGCCGTTGGTGTCGTAATCGAACAGGTTGACCTTGATACTGCCATTCGTGCTCGGCACATTATCGAGAATGTTCGGAAGCGCCCCACGCGCTGCCACGGCATCCACACTCGCCGGAGCCGGAGCAGCCTGCTTGGCAAGCTCCGAAGCGGAGACGTCGGCATTGGCGTCGGCCGCAGCGTCACCGGATTGAGTGGCAGCGGCATCGCCATTGGCCGAATCCTTCTGATTCTCGGCACCGGCAGCGGCATCGGTGCCGGTCGTGCCATCAGTACCCGCAGTCGCACCTGTACCATCGGCGGTATCTGCCGGAGTTTCGGTCTCGGTAGTGGTAGTGGTCTGCTGGGTATCGGCCGCAGACTGGTCGTCGGCCATAGCGGTTGCGCTCACACCGGCAACGCCACCGAGCATCGCCACGGCGGCAACGATCGCCACTAACCGTTTGCCTTTCCTGCCCGCTGCGGCCCCTACCGCTGCGAACCATTCTGCAATTCTCTTCATAGCCTTGCCTGTCTCTTACGATCGCGTACGCCAAAGCCTGGCGTCACGCCTACAAGGCGTTACGTTATTAAGTAAAAAGCACGAATGCGTCCACCCGGGTAGAGGGAAATTCTTACCCGACATTGAAAAGAACCTTGGAATTTTTGAAAAGTGGCACCCTCGTCATTCACCCTGCGATAACGGACTTTTTCTTCTCGACGGGGCGTGCCGGTCCCACCATCTGGGAACTGAGGCGGATTTGCCGCCGCTGCGCGGGGGCCGGAGTTACTGACGACCGTCAGTATGCCACTGCTCCGCATGTGTGCAGTATCACATACCGCTACGCATACACGGAGACATACTACATGCAATTTCTGTGAACGCAAACATACGACTCACCAAGGCCGTGTTCTGTTGCGGGCGGTGGTGTTACGGGCAATGTTGTGGGTAGTACCCTAGCCACAAACCTATATAGTGGAGCGGATGACGGGAATCGAACCCGCGTAATCAGTTTGGAAGACTGAGGCTCTACCATTGAGCTACATCCGCGTTAAGCGTCGCTTTTGGCGACTTGAGTTATTATACATATTTCTTCGGGGATGGCAAACGCGTGTGGCTGCAGCAGGACCAACCAATCTAGTTGATGGATTGCGGCTTTGCCGAGGACTCCCCTCAGTCGCCTACGGCGACAGCTCCCCTCAAAGAGGGGAGCTAGAAACCGTCGAAATCACAAATGGATGAGCTGGGACTCGTATGGTTGGAGGTCGGCGTCCATCGCGTTCAGAATGCCGTTGCAGGCGTTGAGGTGGGCGTGCTGCGGGTCGGGCGAGAAGTTGAACAGGCCGACCAGCGTCTTGCCTTCGTGCTGACGAATCACAGCGAGCACCGAATCGTTGAACGTATCCCACGTGGACACCCAAGCGTCAGGCGCGAAGCAGGGATCGTTGCGCATCGCGCGCAAATCCTCCATGCCCTTCCACAGCTGGTTCTGCAACGTACCGGACTTCTTGCGCAGAGCGGCCTTGGTCCAGTCGAACTTACTACGGTGCAGATTGCGGCTGTCTTCCACGCGATCCGGGTCTTCCTTGTAATCCCAGCCGTTGAGCTGGGCGATTTCGTCGCCGCAGTTGAGCATCGGGAAACCGCGCAGGAAGCTCATGGCGTGGTGCATCATGAGGTCGCGATCCACCGAGGTCTCTAGCAGTGGCTTGTCGTGCGTGATGATGGCCTTTTCGATGCCGCACAGGCTGGCGGTGGTGCCGCAACTGCGGGCGTCGCGCGTGGCTTCGTCGTAGTTGTAGAGTTCGCCCATCGACCAGCTGCCGGGGGTTGCGCCCTCGTAGAAGTGGTACAGGAATTCCTTGTGCTTGAGCGGGTCGATGTCGAGGTAACGCTCCACGTCTTCGTCCAAGCCCCAGCCGATGTCGTCATGGCAGCGCAAATAATTCACGAACCAGCAGTTTTCGGGCAGCGAGTTGAGCTTGTCGATCTGGTTCTTGAGCAGGCGCACGTCGCGGCTGGCGAGCGCGCTCCACAGGTTGACCATGATGGAGACGTTGTACAGCATGTGGCACTCGGGGGCTTCGGGCGTGCCGAAGTAGGCGGCGAGCTCCTTGGGGGCCATGACCACCTCGCCCTTAAGCACCACGGCCGGGCAGACGCATTCCAAAATGATGCGCAGCATGCGCACGATGGTGTGGACCTGCGGCAGGTTGCGGCAATTGGTGCCAAGCTGCTTCCAGATGTACGGCACGGCGTCGATGCGGAACACCTCGACACCGAGGTTGGCCAGGCGCATCACGCTGCCCATCATGGCTACGAGCACCTTCGGGTTGCGGTAGTTGAGGTCCCACTGGAACGGGTAGAACTGGGTCATCACCCACTTGTTCATCTTCTCATTCCAGGTGAAGTTGCCGGGCGCGGTGTTCGGGAAGACCTGCGGCACATCCCGGTCGTACCGGTCGGGGATGGTGCGGTCCGGGTAACAGAAGTAATAGTCCTGATACTCGGGATCGCCGGCTTCGGCTGCCTTGGCCCAGCGGTGGGTGGAGGCGGTGTGGTTCATCACGAAGTCGATGCACAGACTGATGCCGGCGCGGCGCAGCTTCTTGGCCAGCGCGGCGAGGTCTTCGTTGGTGCCGAGCTTCGGGTCCACGGTGTCGAAGTCCTGGACCGCATAGCCACCGTCGTTGTTCGGGTGCGGCATGTCAAGCAGCGGCATCAAGTGCAGGTAGGTGAGCTTCTGCTCCTTCAAGTACGGAATCTTGTCGGCAAGTTTCTTGAGGTCGCCGGCGAACAGGTCGGTGTACATGGTCATGCCGAACATATCGCCGCGCTTGTACCAGCCCGGGTCCTGCTCGCGGGTTTTGTCGAGACGCTTCAAATCGGCGGGACGGTCAGCGTAGGCTGCGGCCATGCTTGCGACGAGTGCGTCGAAGGCGTCGTGATCGTTATATAGGCTCATGAAGAGCTGTTCGAGTTCGTCTTGATGAGCAGCAAGGCGAGCGTTGAACACGGCGCTCGAAGCGGAACGCTTGGCGGTTGCGGACTTGGTCGCCGCTGCCTTGGAGGTACGGGCCGAACGGACGGCGGTCGTCGCCTTAGTCGCTGTGGTTCTGGCCGTACGAGACGTCGTGCGCTTGGTTGCGGTTGTCTTGGTTGCTGTGGAAGTCGTAGCGGTTTTGGCCGCTCGGGTTGATGCTGTCTTGGCAGCCTTCTTCGCCACCTCGGTCTTCTCGACCGATTCCACTGCCTGTGCCGACTGGTTGCTTTGAGCCACCGGCGCTATTCCACAGAAATCGTCACCACCGCGGAGGCAATCGGACCATCGTGGCTCAGGGAAATATGGATATGCGGCATCGACCCCGCACCGAGAGCCGAGCGCTGCGCCGAACGCGCATTCCGCCGCTCCTGCATCACTGCATAAGGCCCGTTATCGGAAGCAGGGGAATAAGCAGAGGAATAGCGAGCGCCGGCAGCCGAATTCGCGTAATCAGTTTGGAAGACTGACGCCGTCCCCTTACCCAGAGACACATGCGGCACACCACGGGAATCATCCAAGATCTCGATTTCAGGCCACGGGAAATTATCAAGCGTGAACGGATAGGGGGCATCGCCAAGATAATCGCACCACGCTTTGAGGAACGCCTCCTTGCCTGCCCACTTGGCGGACAGATGCACGGCCTCGTCATCGTTCTTCAGCCGTGCGCGATCCGCCGCCTGACGCACCTCACGAACGGAAAACAGCGAGCGCATGCGCGAGCCGGGTTCAGACAGCTGCTCGGCGAATGCGGCGACGTCAACCACGTCATGACCTAAACCAAATGTGCCCATAGCACCTATTATCAGCCATTCAACACGTTGACAACACATCCAGAATAACGAGGTTCACACGGAACGCGGCATCACAAACGGAAACCCTCGGCCGCTCCGCAAGCCGAATCCTGAAAGTCAACACCAAGTCAAACTGTTGACTAACGGTGGACACGGCGTAAAATGTCGATATTCCGCCCGACACTCCAATACGTAAATCGATTGACGTCAAACGTTTGACTTTTTAACGCGGTTAACACAATGATCCAATGAAGGATAACTTCACAACAACCAACCACAACCAGCCAATGAAGCCAGCAAGGAGGTAGAACCGTGGTCACGATGAAGCAAATCGCCAACCGCGCCGGCGTTTCCATCTCCACCGTCTCTCTGGTGCTCAACAACCGCGATATCGGCCGCGTCAGCCCCGATGTCGCCGAGCGAGTCCGCGACATCGCCGCCGAACTCGATTATCTGACCAACCGTCTGGCCAGCGGGCTGCGCACCAGCAGTACCCGCACCATCGGATTCCTCAGCGACGAAGTGGCCACCACGCCGTTTGCCGGCCGCATGATTGAGGGCGCGCAAGACGCCGCCCGCATGCCCGCGTTCTTCGACAAGCACCCGGATGTCGACGGATTCTTCTGCTTCAACGACACCCGCGCTTGGGCCATCTACACCGAGGCCACCCGTCGCGGGCTGATTATCGGCAAAGATATCGCGGTGGTTGGCGTCGACAATCACCAGGTTGTGGCCGAAGCGCTGGATCCGCCGCTTTCCACTGTGGAACTGCCGCATTACGAGATGGGCTACTGGGCAGTCGGTAAGCTGGTCTCGCTCATCGAAGGCGAGGCACCCGATCCCTTTCCTCGTGCCGGATACCCGGTCGAGAAGGTTCAGCCGCCGCCACTGAGCGAGCAGTCACCCCAGCTTGAATGCCAGCTGCGCATCAAGCAATCCTGGGGCCGGCCCTGCTCCCAGCGATAGCCTGCCCAAAAATCACGCATCTATCCCACTTGACCCGGTTTCGACTGTATGTCGAAGGCGCTATTGCTGTTTTCGTGGGTGGTGGTTCGTTGTTGAACCGTTGTGGGAGTAAGAGACGACGAACCGACATCCACGAAAACAGCAATAGCGCCAAAAAACAATAGGGTCGGGAAGAACACCGTAAATGACGTTCTTCCCGACCCTAATCGCGAGACACTCCCCTCAGCCGGCATTCACCGACCGGGGGAGCCAGAGGGGCATCAGGCCTCGTAGTAGCCGTCGGCACCGAGGCGGGCGTCCGGGTTGAGGAGCATTGCCTTTTCGACCTCGTGGTGGTCGTAGCCACGGTGATCCTCGCGGAAGCGACGGTTGTCGATCGGCTCGTAGAGCGCGGCGCGACCCATCATGCCTTCCTCAAGGTGACGCTGGCCGGCGGCCAGGCGGGCGTTGGCACGCTCACGCCAAGCTTCCAGTGCGGCCTCGCCATCGGCCTTGGCCACGGCCGCCTCGAAGGCACCGGGGTGAACCAGGGCCACGAAGCCGGAAACATGTCCGAAGCCGAGCGAGGTGGCCAGACCGGCCTTGACCGGGCGACCAGCGGTCTCGCGACCGAACTCGTCCTCGCCACCGCCGATGCGCAGGGGCTTCCTAACCCAGACCATGTGGTCGTCGCGCTGGAGCTTCGGATCCACGCAGTCGAGCGCCGCGTTCGCCGGAATCACGCCGGACTTGAACAGCTGCGTCAGACCGTTGACCTGGAAGATGCAGGCACCACCCTTGGCGTGGCCGGTAAGCGTCTTCTGCGAGATTACGAACAGCGGGTTGCCGTCGGTGCGGCCGATGGCGTGGGCCAGCGTGTTGTGCAGCTCGGATTCGTTCGGGTCGTTGGCGTTGGTGGACGTGTCGTGCTTGGAGACCACGGCGATGTCGTCGGCTGAGACGCCGAGCTTAGCCAGGTCGTGCACGAGCTTGGAGTCCTTGCCGCCGAGGCCGGCAGCCAGGGCACCGAGGCCCGGAGCCGGGATCGAGGTGTGAGCACCATCCGCGTAGGAGTGGATGAAGCCGACCACGGCCGCAACCGGCAGGCCGAGCTTTTCGGCGATGTCACCGCGGGTCACGAGGATCGTGCCGCCGCCCTGGGATTCCAGGAAGCCGCCACGGCGACGATCGTTCGCGCGGCTGAAGAAGCGCGCGTCGATGCCCTTGCCGTACATTTCCTCCGAGTTGGCGGTGGCGTTCATGTTGCCGAAGCCGATCACGGATTCCACGCCGATGTCGTCGATCGCACCGGTGACCACGAAGTCGGCCTTGCCGAGGGCGATCTTGTCGACGCCCTCTTCAAGGGAGACGGCTGCGGTGGCGCAGGCGGAGACCGGCTGAATCATGTTGCCGTAGCCGCCGATGTAGGACTGCATCACGTGAGCCGCGACCACGTTCGGCAGGGCTTCCTGCAGGATGTCGGTCGGGATCTCGTGGTTGAGGAAGCGGTCGAGGTACAGCTTGCGCATCGACATCATGCCGCCGAAGCCGGTGCCCTGGGTCGAAGCCACCAGCGAGGGGTGGATGGACTCGAGGATTTCGGCCGGGGTGAAGCCGGCGCCCAGGTAGGCGTCCACAGTGGTGACGATGTTCCACAGGGCGATCTTGTCGACGTCGCCGACCATCGAGGCGGGAATGCCCCATCGGGTCGGGTCGAAGCCCTTCGGGAACTGGCCGCCGACTGTGCGGGTCATGGTGGCGCGGCGCGGCACGCGGATCATCGAGCCGGCGTGGCGGGTCACGTTCCATTCGCCGGATTCCTCATCCGGGGCGATGGTGGTGTGAGCCTCGTCCAACTTGACGTATTCGGTGGCGACTTCGCGGGTGGGCACAGAGAAGGTGACGTCGTGGTCGAGGAAGACCTCGGCTTCCTCTTCGTCAGCACCATCCTTGTAGTCGTTGCCCATGCCTTCCTCGAACGGGCGGATGCCGGAGCGGGCCACGACCTCGTCGTGGTAGCGCTCGGCGATGTCCTCTTCGGGCACGAGGTTGCCGTCGGTGTCGTACCAGCCGGGCTTCGGGCTGTCGGCCCAAGTCAGCAGACCCATGTTCCACGCAAGTTCGAGCACTGCTCCGGCGCTCAGGTCGACGGCTGTCTCTTATACACATCTCCGAGCCCACGAGACTCCTGAGCATCTCGT
>ERZ1027264.1239-NODE-1239-length-12318-cov-4.870913_pt1 | contig 12318 bp, 9 predicted proteins | sample MGYA00519258_ERZ1027264 | MGnify/ENA primary metagenome ERZ1027264 (study PRJEB26926, sample SAMN06164692) | human gut metagenome | biome: ENVO:00009003; feature: ENVO:2100002; material: ENVO:00002003 | host: Homo sapiens | place: USA | collected 2012 ...
TAAGTCGTCGGCAGCGTCAGATGTGTATAAGAGACAGATATTTATACCGGATTTGAGTATCTTGGCAGGGACGGAAAGCTCTACGATGCGCAGGCGTGCCGGGAGGAGCTGGAAACCTACCGCAGGCAGAGCGAATTTTTTGCAAAACATCATGAAAAGCCGGACGGCATGGCGTATCGTCTGGGAGAAATCCAGGCAAAAGCAGCCTATACGGCGTATTTTGGCGGGCGCGCGGTCAGAAGCCTGAAAAGACGGCTGACCGGTCAGCAGAAGTGAGAAAAGGAGAGCTTGGCGTGCAGATTTTGAAGCAATGGAAAACAGAGCCTGAGAAATGGCTTTTTCGAATACTACTGGTTGTTTTTATCGCGAGCATGGTGCCGGTTTTATACCTGTCCCGCTATGGGTTCCCGAACTGCGATGACTTCACTTATGGCCTTGAGACGCATAGGGTATGGAATGCGACCCATTCCTTTGGGGAAGTGCTTAAAACAGCGCTTGCCGTGACAAAGGAAACCTGGCAGCTGTGGCAGGGAACCTGGTTCTCCATTTTCCTTATGACCCTGATGCCCGGAGTTTTCGGGGAAAAATGGTATTTCCTGACGACTCTTCTTATGGCAGGGATGCTCGGCGGCGGCATCTGTATGCTGATGCATACAGTGCTTTGCCGGTATATTAGCCGGGCAAAAGAAAACCGTTATCTGCGTGGAATCTGTACGCTGACTGTTTTATTCCTGACCTTTCAGACCTTCGTTTCGCCGGTGCTTGCGCTGTATTGGTATAACGGCTCGCTGCATTATGTATTCATGGAGGCTGTTCTGTTCTTTGCAGTGTCTGCGCTGCTTTGCCTGGAAACATCGGAACAGAAATCAAAGAAAATCCTCTGGATGATCCTTTCTGCCGTTCTGTGCGCACTGTTAGGCGGGGCAAACCTGTTGACCGGCTTACAGTCAGTGATCCTGATCGTACTGCTGACGGCATGGGAGTTTTTCCAGAAAAAGAAAAATCGTTTCTGGTTTTTGCTTCCGCTTATCTGCAGTCTGGTTGGCTTTGCGTTTAACGTGCTGGCACCGGGCAATTTGATTCGGGAAGATACGGCGGAGAGTATGGGGGCGATAAAAGCGATTGTCATGTCCTTTTACTGGGGAATTGTGTATGTGACGGAATGGCTGACACCGATGGTGCTGGTTGGCTTTGCAATGCTGCTTCCTGCGATTTACCGGCTGGCAAAGCAGGCAGAAGGAAAGTTTTTGAAACCCTTGTATGCAGTTGTTTTAAGCTTTTGCGTTTTCAGCGCGATGTTCACGCCGACGTTGTATGCGACGTCCAGCGAGGGACCCGATCGCTGCAAAAATGTGATGCGCGTGGTGCTGTATTTGCTGGTGTTCTTTAATTTGCTCAATGGATGTGGTTGGGCATGGCAGCTAAAGCAGCCAGGACAGCGAAAGCAGTCCGAGCAGCTTCCGCAGTCCCGGCCGGGATTTTTTTACAGGCTGCTGGAGCTTCTGGAAGAAACAAAGAGCGCGTTTTATGCCGTGACGTTGATTGCGATGGGTGTGATTTTCCTCTTTGCGGCGGATAAAAATACGTATACGTCCGTTTCTGCCGTGCGTTCTATTTTAAATGGTGAGGCGGCGGAGTATGCGGCGGAAAACAACGCGCGCCTGGAATTGTATACAAACGGGGAACCGGAAATCACGATCTCACCGCTTTCCGTGGAACCGTATCTGTTATATATCGACGATGTGACCAATGAGGGCGACCGGGGCTACTGGCTGAATCTGGCGCTGATGGATTATTACGGAAAAGACAAAATTACCGTGTCCGGACCGGAAGAATAAAGGAGAGAGAGTTATGGTATATGATTGTTTTCAGTTTTTCAACGAGCTCGATATTTTAAAGCTGCGTATGCATGTTTTAGACGATGTTGTGGACAAATTTGTCATCAGCGAGGCGACGGTAACCTTTTCCGGGGAGAAAAAGCCGTTATATTTCCAGGAAAACCGGGAAATGTTCCAGGAGTTTGAAGACAAAATCATTCACAAGGTTGTGGATGATACGCCGATGGATACGAGTGCTTTTATGCGTGACAGCCATCAGAAGTGTGCAGTAGCGCGGGGGTTGGAGGGTGCAAAGGACGATGATATCGTCATTTTCTCTGACGTCGATGAAATCCCGAATCCGGAAGCAGTAAAAAAGGTTCTGGCAGATTTTGACGGCAGTAAAATCTATGCCCTGGCGCAGAGAAATTTTTACTGTTATCTGAATATGGAGGAAACCTCCGGAAGCCTGTTGTCCATTACGGGTGAGTTTGAGGGCTTTACCGGAAAAGACAGAAGGTGGCTTGGAACAAAGATCTGTAATTATGGAATGTTAAAACGGTTTACGACGGAGCAGCTGCGGGACAGCAAGCAAAAGGAGCTGATGGTGCGCGTTGCGGACGGCGGCTGGCATTTTTCCTATATGGGCGGCGGTAAGGACGAGTCTGTGGAGGATCGTGTCAAATACAAGATCAAGAGTGCGGCACATCAGGAGTATAATAATCGGGCGACGCTGTCGAAGGTGAAGAAGAAGATCCGGAATCATGAGGATATTCTGGGGCGGAGTACGGATTTTCAGATTGTGCCGGTGGATGAGAGTTATCCGGTGTATTTGAGGGAGCATCTGGAGGAGTACCAGTATTTGATGTATCCGGAGAAGAAGTCCTTTTTTGACCGCATCCTGGGTCGTTGAGGGAGGGCTCTTGTCCGCCCGCATGCAGTTTTGCGGGCGGTTCCCTGGTCTGTGTGCTGTGTCCGGCATTTGGTCTGGTGCAGCAGCGGACTCGCTTTCGCTCGGTTCAAAACGCAGCGGGTGCGTAGGGCTGCATAGTACGCAGCCCAAGCACCGGCGTTTTGAGACGGTCCGCTTGTCTGCATCCAGACCAAGTGCCGGTCGCAGCACGCAGTCTCCGGGAACGTCCGCAAAACTGCTGCATGGGCGGACAAGAGGCGCTGTGTCGGGCGGATGGAAGGTCAAGGTCAAGGGCGTGAAGGTCAAGGTCAAGGGCTGAATTTGTGGGGTGTGTGGAGGACGGCAAAGCGCTCCTGCGGAGCTGTTGCCTGTGTGTGGAGGAGGGCAAGGCGTTTCGGTGGAGCTGTTGTCTGTGTGTGGAGGAGGGCAAAGCGCTCCTGCGGAGCTGTTGCCTGGTGGTGTAGGGCGTTTGGATGGAGCAGTTAGGAGTTTTGGATGGTGAAGGTTTCGATTTGTGTGCCGGCGTATAAGAATCCGGTTGGTGTAGAGCGGCTTTTGGAGTCGGTAAAGGTGCAGTCTTTTACGGATTATGAGGTGGTTGTGACGGATGATTCTCAGGACGGGTCTGTGGAGGAGGTTGTACGTAGGGCAGAGGTTCCGGGGATGGTTTATGTTCGGAATGCAGTTCGTAAAGGTGCAACAGGGAACTGGAACGAGGCGGTGCGGCATGCTTCGGGTGAGTATATCAAGATTATGCACCACGATGACTGGTTCACGGATCGGGATTGTCTGGCGCGGTTTGTGGAGATGCTGGAGGAGCATCCGGAGGCGGATCTTGCGTTTTGCGGGAGTCGGCAGGTGATGTTGGATGGTGTCGGAAACCGAATGGGAGAGGAGTTTGACCGAGCCATCAGCGACGAGCATTTGAAGATGATCTCGGAGGATTGGCGGGATCTTTATATCGGGGATTATATTGGGGCGCCGAGCGCGACGATTTACCGGAAGGGCGCGCCGGAGTATGAGGAGAAGCTGACGTGGATTGTGGATGTGGAATTTTATATGCGTCTGCTTCAGAAGAATCCGAGGTTTGTGGTGAGTAAGGAGCCTCTTGTCAGTATCGGGGTCAGCGAGAATCAGCTGACGGAGAGCTGTCGGACGGACGGAACGTTAAATATTTTCGAGTATGGGTTTGTGATGCAGGAGTTTTCCCTGCTTTCAGAAGAAAAATATCGGCAGAAGTTTATTCAGATCGCGTTGAAATATAAGATGCCGTTTGCGTCGCTGGCGCCTTATGGGATTCCAAAGAAGGAGTATGAGAAGGCGGCTGCGAAGAAGCGGCGGGATGATTTTGTCTTTTATATCGGTGTTGCAAAGCGCAAAGTTCGGGAAGCGTTTGGAAAAAAGCGGTTCGCATGAAAAATGGAGGTCAGGATGGTTCAGATTTTACAAAAGCTGCTTCATATTTTGAATAAAGATCAGAAGCGGAAGGTTGCGGGACTCGGCGTGATGATTTTTATCGGTGCGTTGATGGAAATGATCGGTGTCGGGCTGATCATGCCGGTGGTTGAGGGGGTAATGGCACCGGATCAGTTGTTGAATAAGTGGTATATTCAGATTTTGGAACGATGGATTCATTTTGATACACCGAATCAGTGGCTGCTGTTTTTGATCGGTGTGATCATTGCAGTTTATTTTATCAAAAACGGTTATCTGCTTTTGCAGACATATGTACAGTCCCGTTTTGTCAACACGAATCAGTCCAACACGATCAGCTACATGCTGGAGGAATATCTGAACCGTCCCTATGAATTCTATTTAAATGCGGACATTCCTACGATTTTCCGTACGATTGACGGTGATGTGCCGAAGGTATTCACAACTCTGATGGAATATATTCAGCTTGCGACGGAGTTGATGGTTTCGGCGGTTCTGTGTGTGACGCTGCTTGTAACAAACCCGACGATGACAATTTTTATTGTTGTAGTCATGGGGGGAACGACGGTTGTAATTCTGAAAATTTTAAAGCCTACCTTAAACCGGCTGGGGCGGACCTCCCAGCGGCTGCAGAGTCAGATGGGAAAATGGCGTCTGCAGTCTATTTACGGAATCAAGGATGTAAAGATTTTAAATAAAGAGCATTATTTTGCATCGAGCTTCGGAAAATATTCTCAGGAGAACGCGAAGCTGACGACAGAATATGCAGTGCTTAACAACATGCCGCGTCTGCTGTTGGAGACGCTGAGCATCTGCGGTATTTTGGGATATCTTGCAATCTGTATTTTAAACAGCGCGGACATGACGGAGCTTGTGCCGCAGATTTCCGCGTTTGCAGTAGCGGCGATGCGCTTGATGCCGTCGGTAAACCGGATCAACACGCATATGAGCAATATTGCGTTCTATGAGCCAAGCGTGAATTATGTTTATGAAAATGTAGACTTCACATCCTATCGTCTGCATGGAAAATATGAAAAAGACTATGATCCCCATACGCCTCCGATGGAGCTGAAAGAAGAGATTCGCATGGAGGACGTCAGCTATACTTATCCCGAAAGTGACAAGGTGATTCTGGATCATGCTCAGATGCTTGTACCCGTTGGAAAATCGGTGGGCGTGATGGGTCCCTCCGGTGCGGGAAAGAGTACCGCGATCGATATTTTAATGGGACTTTTGCAGGTACAGGGCGGCGAGATTTTATGCGATGGAAGAAATATTTTTGAAAATTATCCATCCTGGCTGTCCCATATCGGTTACATTCCGCAGACCATTTATCTGACGGATGATTCGATCCGCGAAAATATAGCGTTCGGTGTGGCAAAAGAGGATATCGATGATGAGCGCGTATGGCATGTGCTGGAAGAAGCCCAGTTGAAGGATTTTGTAAAGGAGCTTCCGGGTATGCTGGATATGGAGATCGGGGAGCGCGGTGTGCGTCTCTCCGGCGGTCAGAGACAGCGTCTTGGTATTGCGAGGGCGCTGTATCATAATCCGGAGATTCTGGTATTTGATGAGGCGACGAGTGCGCTGGATACCGATACGGAAACGGCGATTATGGAGGCAATTGAGAGCTTTCATGGAAAGAAGACGCTGGTGATCATTGCGCACAGGCTGCGGACGATCGCGGGGTGCGATATTATTTACAAGGTGGATAACGGAAAGATCGTGGAGACGACGCTGGCGGCAGAGGAGCACTAGGACGGGCGGACGGTCAGCCGCCGTGCTGTTTTGCACCTGACGCTGTCGTTCCCGTCCGCCATGCAGACTCGCTTTCGCTCAGAAGAAAAGCGCAGCGGGTACATAAGGATGCAAAAGACGCATCCTAAGTACCGGCGCTTTTCTATGGTCTGCATACGGCGGATCGGGAACGGCAGCGCCGGCGCAAAAAGCGCGCGGCGGCTGACCTGGCTGTGTAAGGCGGAAGGAAAAAGGTCAAGGGCTGAGTTTGCTGGTGGCGTTCTGCGGACGGCAAAGCGCTCCTTTGGAGCTGTTGCCTGTGTGCACTGTGTGCAAGCAGCCCATGAACACGGGCTGTTCATGGACGTGAGAAAGTGATTCAGGAGTGCGCTGTCTGGCGGTTGAGATTTGATTATGGAGGTGCGGTGTGGCAGAACTCTTAATCTTATGGGGATATATTGGGATAGTGAATAGTTGCATCGGAGCTGGTGTTTTAAAAGGCATTGGTTTGTTGACAGGCAGGAAGAAGATTGTCTATGGTCTGGCAGGTACTGAGCTTGCCGGGATCGTGGCGATCACTGTTTATGCCCAGACGGTCAGCATTTTCGGTAAGGTTTTTATGGCTGCTCATTTGATTTTGCTGGCGGCGGCAGCAGCATGTGCGTACTGGTGCAGGAAAGAGCTTCTGGTGATTTGGAGCCGGGTGAAGAAGATATGTCTTTCCTGGGAAGGTGTTCTTTATCTGATTTTTGCAGTGATGACAGCTTATTTTGCATCCAGAGGGCTGCAGCATACGGATACCGGAATTTATCATGCTCAGGCGATTCGGTGGTATGAGGAGTATGGGCTTGTAAAAGGGCTTGGCAATCTGCAGCAGCATTTTGCTTATAACAGTGCATATCTTGCGTATGCGGCTGCCTTTTCTATGAAATGGCTGGTAGGGCAGTCGTTGCATGGAACCAATGGCTTTTTGCAGGCATTTCTGTGTATCTGGGCGCTGTACGGTCTGAAGAATTTTGCCCGGCATAAAAGTCATCTGGCGGATGGATGCAGAGTTGGAATTTTATTGTATGCAATTGTTGTGTCAGAGCGGATTATGTCTCCGGCAACGGATTTCGGGACGATGTATCTGGTATTTTTTATTGTAACGCTGTGGACGTCGATTGCCTGTGAAAAAGAGGGTAAAGTCGGGGAAAAAACAGATCTGTATGCACTGCTTTGTGTTGCGGTTGTCTGTGTGACAACTTTTAAGCTCTCAGCTGGAATGCTCGTCATTCTTGCACTGTATCCGGCGGTTTGTCTGATTCGGTCAAAAGAATGGAAAAAGATCGGAATCTATCTGCTTTGTGGCTGTGTTGTGCTTGCGCCGTGGCTGGTGCGGAATGTGCTGATTTCCGGATGGCTGATTTATCCGTTTGCAGCAATTGATCTGTTTTCCGTAGACTGGAAAATTCCTGCTTCTTATCTTCGGAATGATTCGGATCAGATCAAGGTTTGGGGACGTTGTCTGTATGATGTGACGAAAATCAATGATCCTGTGAGCGCATGGTTTCCCGTCTGGTGGGGAGAAAAGGATCGTTATGAGATGATGCTTTTGATTGCCAATATGGTTGCCGGGATTTCAGCAGTGTTGTCGGTTGTGTGGAAACGAATCCGGAAAGAAAAGTTATGCTGGGATCGTGTCGTTGTGTATGCAGCGGTTTTAGGCGGCATTGCAGGCTGGTTTTTCCTCGCTCCGTTTATCCGGTACGGGCTTGCGTTTCTGTTGATTTTTCCGTTAATGGCATTTGGCGAATGGCTGCGTCCGATGCAGATGGGGCCGGTGCGGATTGCGTCAGGTTTTCTTTGCGCAGCGATCTTTTTCAGTTTGAGTATGTACTGGGATTATTATGTGTTGTTTGATCTGGTTTGGGGAAAGCAGCATCTGACAGACCCGGCTTGGGTTGTACAGCAGGATTATGACAGCGTAGAGGTGGAGTCGTTTGAAATGGAAGGCGGTCTGATAGTTTATTATCCGGCAGGCGGGCAGGAGAATATCAGTTATGACGCTTTTCCGGCGACGGCATATCGGATGATGGCTGAGAGGACGAAGTTACGGGAAAGCGATATCCGGGACGGGTTTATGCCAAAGTGACGGTCCGGACGGTCAGCCGCTGTGCTGTTTTGCACCGGGCGCTGTCGTTCCCGTCCGCCATGCAGACGCGCTTTCGCTCAGAAGAAAAGCGCAGCGGGTACATAAGGAAGCAAAAGACGCTTCCTAAGTACCGGCGCTTTTCTATGGTCTGCATACGGCGGATCGGGAACGGCAGCGCCGGCGCAAAAAGCGCGCGGCGGCTGACCTGGCTGTGTAAGGCGGAAGGGAAAAGGTCAAGGTCAAGGGCTGAGTTTGCTGCTGAAACATAGCTGGCAGGAGGACGGAAAGGCGCTCCTTTGGAGCTGTTGCCTGTGTGCAAGCAGCCCCTGAACACTTGCTGTTCAGGGGCGTGAGAAAGTGAAGCAAGAGTGCGCAGCCCCTTTTGCGAAGCAAAATTTAAATGGGGCTGGGCAGTCACAGTTTCCGAAGGAAACTGCGACCTGCTTGCATTGGTATGGCGGATGCAGTATGATAGTAGAAAATGAGCAGTCTGTGCGGCAGTTGGAGCGTAGGCAGCGGTTTGAGATGAAATGAGGATTTATTATGGAGTGGAAAGACGGCAGGCTGCAGCTTCCGAATGTGACGCTGATGGCGATGACGAGTGTCAATGTGCGGCAGACGATCAAGGCGATGCAGTACAGCATGCGTCAGATTGATTTTGGAGATTGTGTGCTGATCACGCATCGGAAACCTTTCTTTTTGCCGAAAGGCATTCGGTATGCACATACCTCTAAGCTGACGAATATTGACTGTTTTAATTACAAGATGCTTTATGAGCTGGGAGATTATATCCATACGGATTTTGTTATGGTGGTGCATGCGGATGGGTTTATCGTGCATCCGGAGATGTGGCGGGATGAGTTCCTGGATTATGATTATATCGGTTCTCCGTGGCCGATTCCGAAGGATGATATCACATATCGGGACATCAACGGAAATTTGTGCCGGGTCGGCAACAGCGTGGGAATCCGCAGCAGGAGGCTTGTGAATTTTCCGAAGGAGGCAAATCTGCCCTTTGAGCCGGATCACGGTTCCCTGAATGAGGATGGTTTTTTGTGCGTAAAGAATCATCATCTGATCGAGGCAGCAGGGATGAAGATTGCACCGTTGGAGGTTGCAAAATATTTTGCGCATGAGACGATGATTCCGGAGATTGAGGGGATCACACCCTTTGCGTTCCACAAATGGGCGGGGACGAACGCGCAGTATCCGAGGTTTTAGAGCGGACAGCCGTTTGAAGGTCTGATGGGGCCGGTATCCAGAAGGAGCGGTCAGAGAGGGTTGTCCACAGGAAAGGAACAGCATGGCAGAGCAGATTACACATACGAAAAATGGAAAAATAGAACAGTTCGGCAGGATCTGCTTTTATGCAGGGCTTCTTTTGGAGCTTCTGATTGTCATCCTGGACAAGAGTTCGTGGATCAATCCGCTGGAAGGACAAATGTTCCGGGTCAGCTTTCTGCTGTTTGCCTGCAAGCTCTGTGTGACGAAGTATTCCAAAAAAGAATGGCTTGCTGTGCTGGCGGCAGGAGTCATTGCGGGGCTGTGTTATCTTAGCTCGGATCGGGATGAGGCGGTTCGAGTGGTTGTGTTTGTTGCATCGATGAAAGGGATTGACCACAAAAAGGCACTGCGGGTTGTTTTTTATGTGACGCTTACCGGAATGGCAGTGCTGGCGGCGCTTTCGCTGGCGGGCGTTTTGGGCGAGGTTTGGGACGCCGGCGCTGGCTATGGAATCAAAGAAGGCAGCAGGCGGCTTTGTCTTGGCGTCGGTAACAGCAATGCGCTTGCGATTATGATCTGGGCGCTGATGACGCTCGGCGTTTATCTGTTTCATGAAAAAATGAAGCCGGTACACTGGATGCTTCTCGGCGTATTGACAGTTGGCGTTTACGCTGCGACGATGACGCGTACGACGTTTCTTGTCATGGCGGCAACGCTGGTGCTGGCGTTTGTGATGGACAAGTCCTCAAAAATCCGGGAAGGCAGCGTTGTCTATATCGGTGGGATGGCAGCGGTTGCGGCTGGCTTTGTCTTTTCCTTATACGCAGCGCATATTTCCAACTGGTATGAATTAATGCCGGCCTGGGTAGTCAAGATTGACAGGATCCTGACCGGGCGTATTTCCAGTATTTATGCCTTTGAAAACGGCGGCGGCGTGCTCAGGAACTGGATGCTGTTCGGCGATCCGAACTATGTGGAATATTTCGATATGGGTTATGTGCGCCTGTTTTTCTGGTATGGAATCATTCCGGGCGCATGCAGTATGGTGCTGCTGTTTCTCCTGATGCGTGTCTGCAGAACATTAAAGGATACCCAGGGCTTTGTCCTTGTGCTGTCCTTTGCGCTGTTTACGGTAGTCGAGGCGCATGCGGTATCGGTCTATCTGGCGCGCAATTATGTCCTGTTTTTGCTGGGAGCGTACTGGACGGCAATGCTTCCGCTGGGTGGGAAAGCGATCTGGTGGTGGCAGCTGCCGGGGGCTTTTTGGAAGCACGGTTCCAAAGCAGCGGATGGCAGCTTTGGGAGGAAAGCGACGGTTGGCAATTGCTCCGAAGTACAGGAGAAGGCTGCAACCATAAAGGAGGCTGCGAGATGACAGAAAGAGCAGCCGGACGAAAAAATACAACGCAGTTTGTTTTTGCAGAGAACAGTCTGGATATTCTCCGCCTGTTTGCGGCGCTGCAGATTGCGATCACGCATTATCTGAATCTGACAATGCTCACATATGGAAAAGACGGACCGGGGGATGGACTGCTGCTTGGCTTTAAAAGAGCGCTGACACTGTTCCCCGGCTTGATTATTCTCTTTAGCATCAGCGGATTTCTGATGGGAGAGACACTGATGCGGACACAAAACCGAAAAATATTTGCCCAAAAACGGATCCTGCGATTGTATCCGGCGCTGTGGGTCAACATTGTGCTGACGATTGGGATGCTCTCTTTGCTTCCCGGCGTCGTTTCGGGGCATGGGAAAGATCTGCTGACCTGGGCAGTTGTACAGGGCGTCGGTCTGGCCTATACGCCGTCCTTTTTGCAGGCGTTTGCGATAGAAAGCATCAACGGGACGCTTTGGGCGCTGATGGTGGAAATTCAGCTGTACGTTCTGGTTGCGGTGGTCTGGAAACGGTGTCTTGCCTGGAAAAACCGTACCTGGCATGTCCTCTTGGTGCTGACTGCGTTGTTAAATCTCGCCTGCGACCTTTTAAAGAATTCGGGAGCGTTTCCCGGCGCGGCTGTTTCCCTGCTGGATCGAAGCTTCCTGCCGTATTTGGTCTGGTTTTTTGCAGGGCTATATCTGTGGCATTTTAAAGAGACAATTTTACAAAAACTGACAGGAAAATGGTTTATTCTGCTGATTGTATTTATCTGCTATAAAGTGTGCTGGCAGACCTTTGGCTGGAAGCTTCCGGGATATTATGCGGACCTTGTGACGAGCCTTTTGCTCCCGGTGGTCGTGCTTGCCTGCGCCTATGGCTGGAAAAAACATCGCCTGAAAAATGATTTGTCCTATGGAATATTTTTATACCACTGGCCGTTGATCAATCTGGTATTTTACTGGAATCTGCCGAAAAAGATGCATCACATTCCGCTGTTTCTTTTTTATGTGGCAGGATTTCTTGCGTTGGCATGCGCGTCGTGGTTTTTACTGGAACGCCATGTGTTGAAACGAAAACGCTGAAACTTATGCAGTGGAAGCAGCATAACATCATGAAATAGGGTACAGCAAACCGCGCATAAAATCACTGGCGCAATGGGAGAAAACGTATGAAAGTTGTAATGCTTGGTGCGGACCGCAGCGTAAAGGGCGGCGTATCTGCGGTGGTCAATAACCTGTACGAGGCGGGACTCGATCAGCGTATTGACCTGACCTATATCGGGACAATGGTGGACGGAAGCACGGCTGCGAAGCTGTTAAAAGGTGTTCAGGCGCTGTTGCAATTTGTCACTGTGCTGCCGAAAGCAGACATCGTCCATCTGAATATGGCGGCGGATGCGAGCTGCTACCGGAAGCTGATTTTTATGCAGATCGCCCTCTGGTTCCACAAAAAGGTTGTGATTCACCAGCACGGCGGAGATTTTCAGGGCTTTTATTATAAACGATGCAGCGCGAAACGACAGGCGTATATCAAAAAAATGTTAAACCGTGCGGATTTGTTTTTGGTGCTGACGGATGTCTGGAAAGATTTTTTCGTAGACATGGTGGATCGGGACAAAATCCATGTTCTGCAGAATCTGTCTCTTATACACATCTCCGAGCCCACGAGACTCCTGAGCATCTCG